>ENA-ORSK01000179-ORSK01000179.1-human-gut-metagenome-genome-assembly--contig:-NODE-179-length-67524-cov-12.051905_pt1 | contig 67524 bp, 61 predicted proteins | sample MGYA00242192_ERZ509159 | MGnify/ENA primary metagenome ERZ509159 (study PRJEB26280, sample SAMEA2338663) | human gut metagenome | biome: human gut; feature: human-associated habitat; material: faeces...
CGAGGAAACCCGCCGTTTCGTGCCCCTCTACAAGGAGATGGTGGTCAAGAAGCGCAAGATCCACGGCCAACTGCGCCAGCTGCGCAAGCATTCGGCGGACAACGAGCGTGCGGCACGCGCCCTCATCGAGCGCCGCGACAACCTCGAGATCAGCATGCGCCAGGTGGAGCGCGACTACCACCTGCGGATGCTGAAGGTGATGAGTGCGGTGAAGCTCAAAACCGCCCTCGACGCCGAGCGCAAGTTTCACCGCATGAAGTTTCGCAAGGCCGCCAGGAACGGCCATTAGCCCCTCGCTCGTGCCCGCAAGCAGGTTTGGCACAATTCCCTCGTATGAAAATCATTGCATGAAAATCATCGTATGAAAACTTCCCAGATATTGAGAGTGATATGGCTGTCGGTGCTCCTTCTGTTGCCCGTCAGCGAGTTGGTGGCCCAGGAAAGCCGTCCGAAGCGCGAGTTTCGCGGCGCTTGGATCCAGTGCGTCAACGGCCAGTTTCTTGGCCTCGGCACCCAGGAGATGCAGCGCACGCTGTCCTATCAGCTCGACGAGCTGCAGAAAGACGGTGTCAACGCCATTATCTTCCAGGTGCGCGCCGAGTGCGACGCCCTCTACGCGAGCCGCTACGAGCCGTGGAGCCGCTTCCTGACCGGTCGTCAGGGTACGCCGCCTTCGCCCTATTGGGACCCGCTGCAGTGGATGATCGACGAGTGTCACCGCCGCGGCATGGAACTCCACGCCTGGATCAACCCCTATCGGGCCAAGACGAAGGACACGCGCGAGCTGGCCGTCAACCATATCGCCGTGACCCATCCCGAGCGCGTCTTCGACTATGACGGTCTCAAGATCCTCGACCCCGGCCAGCGCGAGAACTGCGACTACATCCTCCGCATCGTCGGCGATATCGTCAGCCGCTATGACGTCGATGGCCTCCATATCGACGACTATTTCTATCCCACGCGCGACGAGAGCATAGATCGCGCGGAATATGAAGCTTATGTCTCCGGCGGCGGGGATAAAGGACTCAACGAGTGGCGGCGCGACAGCGTCAGTGCGTTTGCGGCGGGTCTTTATTCGCTCGTCAAAAGTTACGGCAGCGACAAGATATTTTCGATAAGCCCCGCGGGCAACATCGATGGCAACGAAAACGCCCTGTTCGCGGATGTCGAGCTGTGGCTCTCCACTCCGGGTTACGCCGATTATATTATCCCGCAGGTCTATTTCGGCTTTGAAAATCAGTCTCTGCCGTTTGAAAAGACAGCAAAGCGCTGGGCTTCTGTCTCCGACGGACGCGTCGGGATAATCTGGGGGCTTGCCGCCTATAAATGCGGGACTCAGGATAAAAATGCCCGGTCGGGGAGCTCCGAGTGGGCGGAGAACAGTGATATTATCGCCCGCCAGCTGTCTTTCGTCCGTCCGCTAAATGCCTATTGCGGATTCGCGCTTTTTTCATATTCATATATGTTCGGAAAAATCAACGAAAACGCAAAAAAAGAAATGCAAAATCTCGAAAATATGTTATAATGTATACTGTCTTATTATAAATTGGGGATATCACATCCTTTTTGGTGAAAACTTTTCTGACGGAGGGCAAATGAAATGACGAAGGGAAAGAGAAATGCCGTAATAATAATGTCCGTCGCTGTCCTGCTGCTTGTCAGCATGGCGGTTGGCGCGGGCATAGTCGGAACGGATAAAATCCTGTCGCTTATCGGCGGCAAAAAGCCGGGCACGACCGAGGTCACCGGCGATGACGGCGGCAATATCCAATTCGTCACTTCGCGACCCGCGAAGCTTTCGGCAATTTTCGTCAAAACGGACAAGCTCGGTCTTTCGTCCTCTTCCGATATAAAGACAAACTCCGATATAATAGCAAAAGCGGCGGAAAATATAAAAAACAAAGGCTTTGATTCGGTGTTTATTGCAGTCCCCGAAGAGAGCGGATTTGCCTGCTCGGACGGGAAAATAGATGCCCTCTCAGTACTCTCTGAAAAGGCTAAAGAGCAGGGACTCTATGTCTGCCTTGTTTACGGCAGCACCGAGTTCGGAAAAGATGAATTATCTTCGCTCGGAAGCAGCTTCGACTGCGTGGCGTTCTCCGGCGATATGACCGCCGAACAGAGAAAGAACGCCGTCGGCACTCTCCATTCCGAAAATAAAAAAGTCAGCGCGGCGCTCTTTGTCAACGCTTCAAATGCGGCGGACTGCGCGGCCGTGCTCGATTCAAGATTTGCGGATTTTCTTATAAGCTTCCCGGCGGACAAGTCCTCGGCGGGCGAAAAATATGTCTCTTCGCTCGAACGGGTGAACGACTCCGCGCGCGGGAGCGGGCTGAGCTTCGCGGCGGCTGTGCGCGCGAATCTCTTTGCGTCCGACGGCACGGATGAGGCGATGATGATAACCGAACAGCTCGATGCCTGCGATTCGCTCGACTCTTGTGTTGGAACGGTCATGTATGACTATGAGTTCTTCTCGTCGGATAATTCCCTAGCTTCGGCGATTCTCAAATATATCGCGGAACGCAGCCGCGAGGAGCTTGAAAAGGACTTTGAACTCAGAAATTTTGAGGGCAGCACGAAGACCACAAACGAATCGAAAATAACTTTTACAGGCTCAAGCAGCCCGCTGAGCCCCTTGAAGCTCAACGGCAAAGATGTAAAACGCGAAGCAAACGGCGATTTTTCGTTCGAATCCGAGCTCAAGGTAGGAAAGAACGAGTTCAGCTTTGAACATAAGGGCAAGACGCATAAATATACCATTACATATGAAATAAAGATACTCGAGTCGATGACTCCGACAAAATCTATGGAAGTGCCGGGCGGCAGCAGTATCACCGTCACCGCAACCGCGCTCAAGGGCTCGAATGTTACGGCGAGCCTCGGCGGCACGAAAGTGAAGCTCAAGCAGCAGTCCAATTTCGTTCAGGACGAAAACGGCACAAAGCTCGACGAAAATTCGGATTTCGCCGTCTACAGCGGCAAGATTTCGATCCCCGCGAGCACATCAAAAGTGCAGTCGCTCGGAAGAATAAAAGTATATGCGAGCTTCAACGGGCTCTCCGCCACGATGAGCGGCGCGAGCGTCAGCGTCAGCGCGGTCATTCCGACTCCCGAGCCGACCCCGACCCGGCCGGATACCACCGAGCATCCGTCAACCGATAAACCTTCGAATCCCTCCGGCGGCACAACGACATCTCCGAGCACGGGCGGCAATGTCGATTTCGACCCGTCAAAGATGCTCACGCCATACGCCTATGCGGGTGTTGCGGGCAGATCGAAGATGTGCGAGATAACCTCGCTCTGCGAGACGATGCCCGCGAATGTAGTTGACGACTGCGTGCCCTACAGCTCTCCGCTCCCGGCGGGAACGTTTGATTATATTTCGAGCGAATATACTTACGGCGGCAGCAAATATTACCGCCTCGCCAGCGGCAGAAATATACTTGCGAGCAAGACAAAATTGATAGCTCAGGGCTATAATCTTCCGCAGAACAAAGTGTCTGTAGTTTCGAGCTCTTCAAACTCCGACGCGACTACTATTAAATTCGGCTTCACATGGAAAGTTCCGTTCAATGTCGCGGTCAAGAACCAGTCGTATATCCCCTCGTCTCAGGCTTCGGGCGGCTCGCTCTATGCCGTGACGGCGTTCAACGGAAAATATGTTGATATCACCTTCAGCCATTCCGGCAATGTTGTCGGCAAAATCAATGTCTCCGGCAGCAAGATAGTCTCCGCTGCCCAGTGGATAACGGACAGCAAGGCGAAAACACTGACCTTGCGCCTGACTCTCAGGACCCCCGGCAGATTCTACGGCTATTCCGTCGGCTATACTTCCGACGGTTGCCTTACACTCAAGATTAAGACGAAGCCCTCTTCGTCGCTCAGCGGCAGTGTCATTATGATAGACGCGGGTCACGGCGGCAACGATTCCGGCGCGATATGCGCATATAACCCCAACAGCTCCAAAAAATACGAGAAGCAGATAAATCTGCTCCTCGCCCAGAAGATAAAAGCGAAGCTCGAAGCCCGCGGTGCAACTGTAATTATGACGCGCTCTAATGACACATATGTTTCTCTCAACGCCCGTGCGAATATGGGCAGGACGAAGAACCCCGATATGTTTATCGCTGTCCACTGCGACTCGAGCGAGAGCGCAAGCCCGATGGGCACTACGGCATATTACTATCAGGCATATTCGTTCCCGCTGGCGTCAGCTGTTCATAAACGGATAGTCTCCGCCTATAAAAGCAGCATATATTCGGGCGCAGGCTCGGCGACTCTGAATAAGATAGACCGCGGCACGAATATGTATCCGTTCCGCGTGACGAGAATTGAGGAGTGCCCCGCCGTGCTCATAGAATACGGCTTCGTTAGCAATATCAGAGAGTGCAAGCTCCTCTGGTCGGATTCCGTCCAGGAGAGGCTCGCCCAGGCGACGGTAGACGGCATCGCCGACTACATCGCCTCGAACTGATTTCGCTCTTTTGGCTCAAATTTTCTTTTGAGCGCAAGGCACAGATATTCCGCCGGGAAATAGAGAATGAACCAAACCGCCGAAAACGGCAGGCAGATTTGCCCGAGAAAATTCAGCGGCATATTCGAATAGTCCCAGACATTCTGCCTGAGCAGAATGTTGAATATCACCCCGGCGATAAGCTCGATGCAGGTTATCACGAGCGCGCCCACCATGCCGCCTATCACGGGGTGGAGCGCGGCGAGCCAGTCGCTCAGAAGATAAAAAATCAGCAGCACCGAGCCGCCGGCTACGGACATCGACCAGTGCGTGTAGCCGCGGAAAATCACCTCGACGAGGTTGTATATTACCGCGCCGAGGAGAAAGACAAAGACATAGCGAAACCCGTTTTTCAATATCATCACCGAGCTTATTTTTGACCGCAGATGCTTCGATATTCCGCATTTGCGGCGGTGGAAAACCTTTTCAAAAAAGGAGAATATCCGTGCTCAAAAATATGTCTATCAGAAACAAACTTGTCGTGTCGAATATGCTTATGGTCATCATCCCCGTGGCTATTATAACCGCGGTCATATTGCTGACCACATTGTCCATAACATATTTTTCGACATCGAAGATGTCGTTCGACCCGTCGTTCGGCTCTTACCTGCTTTATAAGACGCAGTTCAATGTCTCGTCGCTTGAGGACAAGATAAAGACTCCGAAAAAGAGTGATACCGACAGGCTCGGCGCGATGGATAAAAAGCGTATCGCTCCGCTCAGAGCGGGGATAACCAAGTCCGGCAGCGGCATGGAGGACAGAATAAGCGATGCCGTTCTCGGCGCATGTGCGAATATTCAGAGAGACGGCTCGGATATTATGATCCTCGCGAACGACGAGATAATATACAAGACCGTGGAAGCGGATGTCTATGAGATGGTCGGCGCGGTCATTGATATCTGCGGCAAGAGCCTGAGCGATATAAACAGCCCGTTCGTCACCTCGGACGACAGCGGAACGGTCGTTACCGATGTCTTTTCCGTCGAGGGCGAGGGCATTGTAAAAATAATTGTAGTCAACAAAAATCTAAACGCAATCGTCAGCTCCGGCATCTACAGCGGCAGCTCCGACATACCGATAAAGGGCAATAACGTCATCGCCATCGCAGCGGTCGTTGCGGTCGTCGCGATAATCATAACAAACGGCTTGCTCGTCATTCTCATGCTCAAGAGCATTATGGAGCCGATGACCATACTCCAGACGGCTACCCATGAGCTGCGCGACGGCAACCTCGACTATAAAGTGCCCTACAGCTCCAAAAATGAGATAGGTCAGGTCTGCGCGGACTTTGAAGAGATGCGCCAGCGGCTCAAGGAGTCGGTCGAACAGCAGCAGAAATACGAAGAGAACAGGATGCAGCTCATCGCCGGCATCTCGCACGATCTCGGCACCCCGCTGACCACTATAAAAGGCTACGCTTCCGGCATACTCGACGGTATCGCCGACACGGACGAGAAAAAGATGCACTATGTCGGGGTCATTTATGACACCGCGCAGGGCATGGACACCCTCGTTTCCGAGCTTTCGATGCTCTCGAAGCTCAGCCTTGACAAAGTGCCGTTTTATTTTGAAAAGATAAAGGCGAAGGACTTCTTCGAGGAATATACCGCCTATGTCGCCGACACCCTCGGCGAGGCTGACATAGAGTTTATATATAACTTCGAGTGCGACGAGGACAGGAAGATAAATATCGATCCCGCCCAGTTCAGGCGCGTGCTCAACAATCTTATCGACAACAGCCGCAAATACGGCGCGGAGGACGGAACGGCTAAAATAATGCTTTCCGTCAGAAACGGCGAAAACGGACACACCGAGATATCTATCGAAGATAACGGTCAGGGCGTCCCGGCGGACGAACGCGATAAGATATTCGAAACTTTTTACAGAGGCGACAAGGCGCGGACGGGTCACAAAAACGGAAGCGGCCTCGGCCTCGCGATAACAAAGCAGATAACCGACCGACACGGCGCGTCCATCCGCGCGGATGAGAGCGAGCTCGGCGGACTCAAGGTGATAATAGATTTGCCGCAGGCAAAATAAGAAGGAGAGAGAAAAATGAGCAAAAAGATTCTTGTTGTTGAGGACGAAAAAAATATAGCCGAACTCGAGCGCGATTATCTCGAGGCGAACGGCTATACTGTTGAGATGGAGTTCGACGGAAAGAGCGGACTCGATAAGGCACTCGGCTCGGACTATGACCTCGTGATACTCGATGTCATGCTCCCCGGGATTGACGGCTTCGAGGTCTGCCGCCAGATACGCAAGCACAAGGAGTGCCCAGTGCTCATGGTCTCGGCGAAGAAGGACGAGATAGACAAGATAAGAGGACTCGGTCTCGGCGCGGACGACTATATAACCAAACCGTTCAGCCCCTCCGAGCTTGTCGCGCGCGTCACGGCGCACATTTCCCGCTATGAGCGTCTGACCTCAAAGGGCGAAGAGCCTGTTAATTATATTATAAATGTCGGCAAGCTTTCGATAGATACCCACGCCCGCCGCGTTTTCGTCAACGAGAAAGAGGTCACGCTCACGAACAAGGAGTTCGACCTGCTCACGTTCCTCGCATCAAACCCGAATGTGGTCTACAGCAAGGACGCCATATTCGATAAAATATGGGGACTCGATGCGATAGGCGAGACCTCGACCGTCACCGTCCATATCAACAGAATCCGCGATAAAATCGAGACGGACAGCTCAAATCCGCAGTATATAGAGACAGTCTGGGGAGCGGGCTACCGCTTCAAGGCATAAAAAAAGAGACTGCCGCCGAAAACGGCAGTCCCGTATACTTTTTGCTTTTCAGCCCTCGAGCTCGGCAGTCCAGTCGAACGAAAAGGTCTCGCCCTTTTCGAGCCTCTCGATGCCGCGCTTTTCGGCTATAGAGTCTTTTTTGTCATAGCTGTCGTTGACTCCGTACCACGGCTCAAGGCAGACATAGGGCGCGTTGGGCTTAGCCCATATTCCGAGATAGGGCGCTTTGCCGAAGGTGAATTTTACTGTCCTGTCGCTGCTGATGAGGCGCAGGCTCTCTGAATTAAGTCCCTCGAGGATAAGCGCATCTTTGTCGAAAATATGCTCGGTGAGCCTTATTGTGTGCCCGTTTTCGAGCTCGACCGGGAAAGTCTCGTCCATGAGAATGGAGCTTGAATCTATTCTCATCGTGCGAAGATTTTCGCCTTTTTCGAACTCTATCGCGTCGCCTATGCGGCAGTTGAAGCCGGGGTGCGCGCCGATCGAGAAATACATCTCGCCGTCGGTCTTGTTTATGACTGTGCTCGTACAGCGGAGCGTGTGCCCGCTGACGGAATATTTTATCAGCAGCTCAAACTCGAACGGATAGCACTTCCTCGTCTCGTCGCTCGAAACGAGGGAGAAGGTCATGGAATCTCCGCTCTGCTCTTTGAGAGCAAACACCGAGTGGCGCGCGAAGCCGTGCTTCGGCATCTCGTATTCGCGCCCGTTGTAGCGGTATTTCCCGTCCAAGAGCTGACCGATTATCGGGAAGAGAACCGGCGCTCTGCCGTACCAGACGGACGGATCGCCCTGCCAGAGAAACTCTTTTCCGTTTTCCTTGAGCTCGATCGAGCTCAGCTGTGCTCCGTCGTCCTCCGCGCTGACGCGAAGAAATTCGTTTTCAATCGTGTATATCATATTTTCACTCCTGTTGTGACCTGCGTCACGGATTTTATCTTTACGAAGTAATTTTATCACCGAACAGGCAATAAATCAATTCAATTCTGAAAGGAAGAGGTTATAAATGAAGGTTTATGTTATTCACGGACCCAATATGAATATGCTCGGCATAAGGGAGCCGGATATCTACGGCAGGCAGACCTATGACGATCTTGTTGAATATATCCGCGCGCGCTGCGAAGAGAACGGCATGGAGCCGGAGTTTTTCCAGTCGAACCACGAGGGCACGCTCGTTGACATAATCCAGCAGGCGTATTATGAAAAAGTCGATGCGATAATAATCAACCCCGCGGCTTATACTCATACGAGCATCGCAATACATGACGCGCTCAAGGCGGTCGGTATTCCGACGGTCGAGGTGCATCTGTCAAATATTTCCGCGCGCGAGGAGTTCCGCGAGAATTCATATATAACCCCCGCCTGCGTCAAAACATATATCGGCTTCGGCTTTGAGGGCTACGAGAAGGCGGTAAAGCACCTGAAAAAGCACTATTGCAAGGACTGAGGCAAAAAGTTTACAAAGCGTTAACCGATTTTGTGGTTCTTTGATATAAAATAAGCTAAAGAGACACAGAAAACTTTTTGGGGGAAAAGATGACAGGCTATATCAAAGCTTTCAAGCCCGAGCTTAAAATCAAGGATTATGAGCTCTACCGCGGCGTATACTGCTCCGAGTGCAGAGTGCTCGGCAGACTCTATACCCCGATAGCGAGAATGCTTCTGAGCTATGATTTCACTTTTCTTTCGATAGTTCGCCTGGCTCTTCAGGAGCAGTGCGAAAAATTTGAAAAAGGACGCTGCTGCGTGAATCCCGCGAAGAAGTGCCTCAAATGTACCGAAGATGCGGAACTCGAACGCAGTGCCGATGTCGTTATAATCGTCTCTTATTATAAACTGCTCGACGATATCGCGGACGGCGGATTCTTCAAACGCCTTGCGTGCCGGCTTATAAAGCCCGCGCTTTCGCTCATGCACAAAAAAGCCGCGAAACGGCAGGAGATGCTCGACCGCGCCGTTGCATCCGCAATGAAAGAGCAGGAGAAAATCGAAAAATCCGGCACGGCGTCGCTCGACGAGGCGGCGGATCCGTCCGGTAAGATGCTCGCCGCAATATTCTCTCAGGGATACTACGGCGAGGACAAAATACAGCTGTGGCGTTTCGGCTATCTTCTGGGCAGGTGGATATATCTGCTCGACGCCGTTGACGATATCGAAAAGGATATAAAGAGCGGGTCATATAATCCGCTAAAAGCAAAATTCCCCGATGCGAACAGCCTCTCGGGCGATGAGTTCAGAAAATTTGCCAAAGAGCGTCTTGACCTCACGGCGGGCGAGACGGCGAACGCACTGAACGGACTGAAGTTCAACCGATTCGGGGATATAATAGAAAATGTGGTCTGCGACGGAATGTTTGCTTCGCAGACGGAAGTATTCAGAAAGAAAGAGGGTGTGAAGAATGAAAAAGAATCCGTTCTCGGTTCTCGGAGTACCGGACACGGCGAGTGACGAGCAGATAAGAAACGCTTATCGCGAGCTCGCCCGCAAATACAGCGACTCGTCGGACGACGGCAAAATGCAGGAGCTCAACGACGCATATGATCAGATAGTTATGCTTCGGGGCGGACTCGGCGGCTCTTCTTCATCGTCTTCGCGCTCTTCATCATATGCGAACAATACGTCCGACCTGTCTGATATACGCGAAAAAATACGCAGCGGCAGGATAGAGGACGCATTGGTTCTGCTCGACGGAATTCCCGAGCAGTATCGCGCTGCAGAGTGGTATTATCTCAAGGGCGCGGCTCAGCAGAGACGCGGCTGGCTCGACTATGCATCTGAGAATTTTGACCGTGCGTGCAGAATGGATCCGAACAACCGCGAATATGCGGCGGCAAAGGAGAATCTCGACGCGTCGAAGAACGGCGGCTTCCGCAGCGCCCGCAAATCGTCGAGCGGATGCAGTGCCTGCGATGTCTGCTCCGGTCTGCTCTGCGCCGACTGCTGCTGCGAATGCATGGGCGGCGATCTTATCCCGTGCTGTTGAGGCTGATATATGAAACGCGAAATGAAGAAAACATCCAAAATAGCTCTCAGCGCCGTCTTTGCGGCGCTGTCTGTCGCTCTGATGGCGTTAGTCTCGATTATCCCGAATCTCGAGCTGGCGCTCCCCGCGATATCGGGTCTGTTCGTCGCGGTCATAGTCATTGAAGTTGACAAAAAATGGGCGCTCGGCGTGTGGGCGGCGGTGTCAGTGCTGTCGCTGATAGTTGTCCCAAACAAAGCGGCGGCGATAATTTACGCAGTCTTTTTCGGCTATTATCCCGTGCTCAAGGCCGTGCTCGAGAGCAAAACGCCGCGCGCAGTCGAGTATATTATAAAGATTCTGACTTTTTCGGTCGTTATGTCGCTTTCGTATTTTCTGATGGTAAAATTTATGGGCATCGACCCCGAGCTGCCGGATTTCCTCGGCAAGTGGGCGATACCCGCGATAGCAATTCTCGGAATTATTACCTTCCTGCTCTACGATTACGCGCTCTCAAAGCTCATCACGTTCTATTGCCTGCGCCTGAGCAGCAAGCTCAGAAAGATACTTAAATAAATATATCCGCACTGCTTTTGCAGATATAAAAAGTTAAACCGACCTATGTGTTTATAGGTCGGTTTTTTATGTTATTGCAAGGCGCCTTTTATCGGTTCGGGCAATTGGAATTTGCGGCGTCGTTTTTGTTATATCAATTCGCCCTCGCACCAGTCATCGCCGCAGGCGGTGATTTTTACTTTGCGCAGACCGTGTGTGCAGCCGCTCTTTATTCTGACCGGCGTGTAGTTCGCCGTGTAGCCCTGAATACTGCCGTCGCGCAGCTTCTCTTCAAACAGCACCTCGACCGTTCTGCCGATTTGTCTCTCTAAAAATTCATGCCGAACTTCGCCTGCCGCCGCGATCATCTCGCGGCCTCTGCGCTCTTTTTCGGCGTTTTCAACGACATCCGGGAACTCCGCTGCGCGCGTGCCTGCCCTGCGTGAATAGGGGAATACGTGAACTTTTTCGAAGCCTATCTTCCTGACGAAATCGCGCGAAATCTCAAAATCTTCTTTAGTCTCGCCCGAGAAGCCGACCATGACATCCGTCGTCAGCGTCGCGTCCTCGAATTCGCTTCTGAGCCTTGTGCAGAGTTCTTCGTATTCGGCGGCGGTGTAGTGGCGGTTCATGCGCTTGAGTGTCTTGTCGCATCCGCTCTGGAGCGATATGTGAAACTGCGGGCAGAGCTTTTTACATTCAGCCAGCCTTTTTGTAACATCCGGGGTCATGTGGTCGGGCTCGAGAGAGCCGAGACGCACGCGCTTTATCCCATCGAACGATGCAGCGAGCTCGACCGCGTCGCATATGCTCGCCCCACAGTCAGTGCCGTATGCCGAAAGGTTTATGCCGACGAGAACTATCTCCGAAAAGCCTTTCTTTTCGAGCGAGGCTATCTCTTCTCTTATGTCTTCGAGCGGTTTCGAACGCACGCGCCCGCGCGCATATGGAATGACGCAGTAGGAGCAGAAGCGGTTGCAGCCGTCCTCGATTTTGACCGTCGCCCTTGTGCGCTCGCGAAAATCGTTTATCAGCTCGCCGGAGAATTTTTCGCCGTTTTCGTGCTGAGCTATGCGAACGATCCTCTCACGCGTGCGGAAAAATTCATCTATCATGTCGGGAATCTGCTTGTTCGAGCGGTTGCCGGTGACGATATCCGCCTGGGTGAGCAGGCGCGCGTCCTCGGGGAACGCCTGCGGCATGCAGCCCGTGAGCACTATCACGGCGTCCGGATGCAGCTTTCGCAGGTGGCGTACATTCTGCCTCGTTTTGCGGTCGCTCTCGGCGGTTACGGTGCAGGAGTTGACTATGTAGACATCCGCCTCTTCGCTCGCCCCGACACATTCAAAGCCGCGCTTTATCAGCGCCTGCTCCATCGACTGCGATTCATATTGATTGACCTTGCACCCGAGAGTGCAGAATGCGACCTTCATATCATCACCGCGGCAAAAGCCGCCCTTCCTTTGAGTTTTGCAGTGAAATTATACAGCATTTCGCCCTCTTGTGCAAGTCCGCGGGGCTAAGATGCAGATAAACGGCATATATCTTTAATACTGTTTTTATATCCGCTTTTGATTTTCGGGAGATGATGTTATGAACCGTAAGCTGAAAACGGTGCTCTGCGCCGCCCTTGTTCTTCTGCTGATGTTCTCTTGCTACTGCGTGAGCTTCGCCGACGAGCCGATGCCCGTCACCGTCAAGGCGAAGGCGGCGGTGCTCATGGATGTGGATTCCGGCAAGGTGCTCATGAGCATGAACGCCGATGAAAAACTTTATCCAGCCTCCGTTACGAAAATAATGACGCTCCTGCTCGTGACCGAAGCGCTCGACAGCGGGAAGATATCGCTCAGCGACACCGTAACCGCCTCCGCCTCTGCCGCTTCAAAGGGCGGCTCGCAGATATGGCTCAAAGAGGGCGAGCAGATGACGGTCGATGATCTGCTCAAGGCTACTGCTGTTTACAGCGCGAACGACGCTTGCACGGCTCTGGGCGAGCTGCTCGCAGGCAGCGACGAGGCGTTCACCGCGATGATAAACGAGCGTGCCGGGCAGCTCGGCATGAAGAATACACATTTTGATAACTGCACGGGTCTTGATGACACCACAACGACCCATTTGACCACCGCGATGGATGTCGCAATAATGTCACGCGAGCTGTTGAAACACGAGCGCATAATGAACTACACAACTATCTGGATGGACTCCCTGCGCGGCGGCGCAACGGAGCTTGTCAACACGAATAAGTTGGTCAGGTTCTACAAAGGCACGACCGGGCTCAAGACCGGCACAACGGCGAAGGCAGGATGCTGTGTCTCCGCGAGCGCGAAGCGCGGAAACACGCATCTCATAGCCGTTGTCATGGGCAGCCAGACGAGCGACGACCGCTTCAACGGCGCAAAAGCAATGCTCAATTGGGGCTTTGCAAACTATTCGACCGTCACGCCCGAGATAGACCCGTCGCTGATAACCGATGTCGCTGTAATAGGCGGCGTTGTCGATTCGATTCATCCGTCTCTGCCGAAAGCCGCCAGCGTGCTCGTCAAAAAAGGCGAGGAGGGCAAGATAAAGACCGATGTCGAGCTCTGCGTCGACGTTCAGGCGCCTGTCGAGAAAGGGCAGGTGCTCGGCAAAGTTGTGCTGAGCCTCGGCGACGAAAAGATAGGGGAGTATAATATCGTCTCGCCCGATGCCGTGCGCGCGCTGACTTTCAAAGATATTTTCTTCCGCCTGCTGAAATCCCTCGCCTGAAAACTGTATGAATATACAAATTGAGCACCCGTTTTTTGTCGGATAATACAAAAAAGACCGATATTGTGTATTGAGAATAAAATAAAAGTCACAGATGTTATAATTAGCTCGTGTGCTTAAGGGAAAAAACAAAGAAAAGAGGAAAAATTTGTGAAAAACTATTTCAGCCGACTTATGTCGAGCGCGAAGAAATGGGAGTTCGTCGTATGGTGGATATTCCGTCTGATTATGATAGGCGCGATGGTGAGCCTTCTGTTTACCAACCCGCCCTCGGATCTGCCGAAGACGCAGATGGCGCTTCAGCTGTTTGCAAATCTCGTCGGTATGTTTGCTTGGGAGATAATTCAGGCTCTGCCCGAGAAAAACTGCCTGCGCCAGCTCCCGTCCTATTGCCAGACCGTCGCGTCCGTCGGACTGCTGCTCGCATCCTTCGGCGGCGCGTTCCTGAACTTCTATTATTCCATCTTTATGTGGGATAAGATACTCCATCTGCTCGGCGGAGCGGAGGCGGTGTTCATGGGCTATGAGCTTGCGACCGCCATGCAGAAGCGCGACAAGAAGCAGTGCGATCTGCCGATAGTCCTGCTCTGCGCTCTCGGCTTCTCGTTCTTTATCTCCACCTGCTGGGAGCTCTTCGAGTTCAGCTTCGATCAGATAGCGGGCGGCGATTCCCAGCATTGGTCGTATGAGCTTGCAAAGGCTGCGAACAATACGAGAACTTTCTTTAAGCCCAGAGATCCCGCTCGTTTCGCTCTCATGGACACCATGACCGACATAGTTTTCAATACTCTCGGTGCAGTGCCGTTTTATATCATACTTAAAATAGCGCCTTATCATCATAAGGGCAAGAACAATGTCAATGAGATGTTTGCCCCCAAAGGCGCAGAAAAGGAATTTGCACAGGTAAAATGAGTTTTCGCTGTCCCGTATGCTCGCAGGAGCTGAAAAAAGAAGAAAAGATATGGGTGTGTCCGCAAGGGCACACCTTTGATATCGCCGCAAAAGGCTATGTGAATCTGCTGATGAGCAACTCGTCCGGCGCAAAGCGCCACGGCGACGACCGCCTGATGATAAATGCGCGGCGCGATTTCCTTTCAAAGGGCTTCTATGAGCCTTTGCGCGAGGCCGTTTATGAAGCTCTTTCGGCGGATTTCCCGCGCGGCGGTACTCTGCTCGATGCAGGCTGCGGCGAGTGCTGGTACACTTCGTATTTTAAAAACAGGCTCGATGAATCGGGACTTGAGCCGCAGGTGCTCGGCGTGGATATCTCGAAATACGCGCTCGAAAAAGCGCCGAAAAACTGCGGAGTCGAACGCGCCGTGGCGAGCATATATAAGCTGCCCGTGGGCGACGGCGAATGCGATGCGCTCGTGAATATCTTCGCGCCCGCCTGCCCGCAGGAGTTTTCGCGCGTGCTCAAAAAAGACGGTGTATTCGTCAAAGCAATACCGCTTGAAAAGCATTTGTGGGAGCTCAAAAGCGCCGTGTATGACGCGCCGTATGAGAACGAAGTTCCGCCGCATGATATCGAGGGCTTCCGCCTCGTTGGTGAAAAGAAGATATGCTATACTTTTTCGCTTGAAAGCAAAAAGGATATAACCGACCTTTTCAATATGACTCCCTATTGCTACAAAACCTCGCAGCAGGACAGGGAGAAGCTCGAAAAATTGAGCTCACTCACCGTCAGCGCGCAGTTCAGCGTGCTCACTTATAAAAAGCTGTGACAACAGCGCGGGGGAAAACGGAAATGGACAAACACCGCAGGGTCAGCCTTGAAGATGCTCAAAGATATTATGGCGAAAATACCCGTATCAGAAAGGTTGCAGATAAGCTCAGAAGCAGACTTGCCGGCGGCACAATAAATAAATGTCTGGCGTTCAGGTTCGGCTTGCTGTGCGAACGCCGTGATTCGGAGTCTCTGAGCGATTTTCTTTATACGCTTTTGTGCTACTGCGTTGGTGGAAGCACCGTGCGCAGACTGCTTGGTGCGGACCCGACCGAGAAAGTCTGCCTCGGCAGAGCTTTTGTTCCCGAAGTCGGGCAGATTTTGTATCATTGGACCACTGCTGAGCGGCTCGAATCTGTTCGAAAAAACGGTCTGATGCCGGTCGATGAATTTGATTTTGTCTATTTGACCGATAATCCCGAATATATTGCATCCGACTATTTTGGAGGCAAGGTCAGGGAAAGCAAAAGAGATGTGGATTTTGTTCTTGTCGGAATAAATGCTTCCGCTCTCGCGAGTGAGTATGAGTTGTTCCGCGTGCTCAAAGAACATGAATTTGCAGCTCGAAAAGTTCCGCCGAAATTTCTGATTTTTGAATGATATCAAACTGTTGACGCGTAAAATAAAAAATTATGATTTCCCTCGGTTTTAATTTTTCAAACCGGGGGATTTTTCTGCTCTTTTTGGCGTTTGTTATTGTAAAAATTGCGTTTTCGTCGTATACTAACTATGTATGAAAGCCACGCGGAAATACCGCATCAATATATCCGGCAGGAAAGGAAGTATAATTTATGCAGCTTGAACTCAAAAGACCCGAGAATTGCATGTTTGATGAAATATCTCTCGGCGAGATAATGCTCCGCCTCGATCCGGGCGCGGGCAGAATAAAGAATTCGCGATCTTTCACCGCTTGGGAAGGCGGCGGAGAATACAATGTCGCGCGCGGACTGCGCCGCTGCTTCGGACTTCGCACCGCAGTCATAACCGCCCTCGCGGATAACGAGGTCGGCAGGCTCATAGAGGACTTCATTCTCCAGGGCGGAGTCGACACCTCGTTTATAAAATGGATGAGCTACGACGGCATCGGCAGAAATGTCCGAAACGGACTCAACTTCACCGAGCGCGGCTACGGAATCCGCGGAGCCGTCGGCGTGTCCGACAGAGGCAATACTGCGGCGTCTCAGCTCAGAGTCGAGGATGTTGATTGGGACTATATCTTCGGTAAGCTCGGCGTCCGCTGGCTGCACACGGGCGGAATTTTTGCCGCTCTGTCCGAGACGAGTGCGGAGACCGTTATTGCCGCAGTCAAAAAGGCGAAGGAATACGGCACCGTCGTCTCCTATGACCTCAACTACCGTCCGTCGCTCTGGAAGGGTATCGGCGGTCAGGAGAAGGCGCAGCAGGTCAACCGCGAAATAGCCAAATATATCGATGTCATGATAGGCAACGAGGAGGATTTCACCGCCTGCCTCGGTCTTGAGGTCGAGGGCAACGACGCGGGACTCAAGAAGCTCAATGTTGACGGCTACTGCAAGATGATCGAAAACGCCGTTAAAATATATCCGAATTTCAAGGTCGTTGCAACAACGCTCAGAACCGTCAAGACCGCAACGGTCAACGACTGGAGCGCTATCTGCTGGGCGGACGGCAAGCTCTATGAGGGCATGAAGCTCGATTCGCTCGAGATATTCGACCGCGTCGGCGGCGGCGATTCGTTTGCATCAGGTCTCATCTACGGTCTGATGACCGAGGGCGATCCCCGGTATGCAGTCAACTGCGGCATAGCGCACGGTGCGTTGGCGATGACCACCCCGGGCGACACGTCAATGGCAAGCAAACGCGAGGTCGAGGCCGTTATGAACGGCGCAGGCGCAAGAGTTCAGAGATAAGAGAGGAAGATAAAAATGGACAAAGAACAAATACTGACTAAAATACAGGACTGCGGCATCGTTGCGGTCGTAAGAGCGGAGAGTGCCGATCAGGCGAGCAGAATCGCCGACGCGTGCATCGAGGGCGGCGTCGCGGCTATCGAGCTTACTTTCACCGTTCCCCATGCCGATAAGGTTATCGAGGAGCTTGCAAAGCGCTACACGCCCGAGCAGATGATTCTCGGCGCAGGCACGGTCATGGATGCGCCGACCGCGAGAATAGCCATGCTCTCCGGCGCAAACTTCGTTGTCAGCCCCTATTTTGACCCCGAGACCGTGAAGATGTGCAACCGCTACAGAGTTGCCGTCATGCCCGGCATAATGACCGTCAAAGAGGCTGTCGCCGCCATGGAGGCGGGCGCGGATATACTCAAAGTATTCCCCGGCGATGTCTTCGGCCCGAAGATAATCAAGGCTATAAGAGGACCGATACCCTACGCGAAGATGATGCCGACCGGCGGAGTCGATGTCGATAATGCCGCCGATTGGATTAAGGCGGGCGCAGTCGCAGTCGGCGCGGGCAGCTCGCTGACCGCAGGCGCAAAGACCGGTGACTATCAGCGCATCACCGACACCGCACGCAAGTTTGTCGAAAACATAAAGGCGGCGCGCGAGGGCAGATAAACCCGAAAAGAAAACAAAAGTAAAGGAACTTCTATGTTTGTAGATATTGCAAAAATCAAAATCAAAGCCGGAAACGGCGGCGACGGCGCGGTGACTTTCCACCGCGAGAAATATGTCGCGTCCGGCGGTCCCGACGGCGGCGACGGCGGCAAGGGCGGAGATATCATATTCGAAGTTGACGATAACCTCGCGACCCTTGCAGATTTCCGCTATAAGAGAAAATATACCGCCCCCGACGGAAAGCGCGGCGACGGCGGACGCAGGCGCGGAAAGAACGGCGAGAATCTTGTCATCAAGATTCCGCGCGGAACGATAATCCGCGAGGCGGAGTCGAACGCCGTTATGGCGGATATGTCCGAAAAGACCTCGTTCGTTGCCGCAAAGGGCGGCCGCGGCGGCTGGGGCAACACCCATTTCAAGACCCCGACCCGCCAGACGCCGCGCTTTGCAAAGAGCGGTACTCCCGGTGAGGAGTGGGAGGTCATTCTCGAGTTGAAGCTTCTCGCCGATGTCGGTCTGCTCGGTTTCCCGAATGTCGGCAAGTCAACGTTTATCTCGGTCGTCAGCGAGGCAAAGCCCATAATCGCGGACTATCATTTCACAACCATAACTCCCGTCCTTGGCGTTGTCACCATGGGCGAGGGCGAGTCGTTTGTCGTCGCGGATATTCCCGGACTCATCGAGGGCGCGAGCGACGGCGTCGGTCTCGGCCACGAGTTTTTGCGCCATGTCGAGCGCTGCCGTATGCTCCTGCACATAATCGACGCGGCGGGCAGCGAGGGCAGAGACCCGATAGAGGATTTTGAGAAGATAAACGCGGAGCTTGAAAAGTTCGACCCCGAGCTTTCAAAGCTTCCGCAGATCGTTGCGGCGAATAAAATAGACATGGCGGACGACGCTCAGATTGAGCACCTGCGCGAGTATTTCACTTCCCGCGGCTATGAGTTCTATACCATGTGCGCGCCGATTCAGGAGGGCACCGCCGAAGTCATAAACGCAGTTGCCAAACAGCTCAAGTCTTTGCCGCCGATAAAACGCTACGAGGCGCAGGAGATACCCGTCGAGATGTTCGAGAGGCAGAAAGATACGGGCTTCACCGTGCGCGAGGAGGACGGCGTGTTTATCGTCGAGGCTCCGTGGCTGCTCAAGATACTTCAGCGCACCGATATGGACGACTATGAGTCGCTTCAGTATTTCCAGCGCGTGCTGCATTCAAGCGGCATACTTGACAAGCTCGAAAGCATGGGTATCCAGCAGGGCGACACCGTTGAAATTTACGATCTCGAGTTCGACTATATGCCGTAACGGAGGCTTCTCATTTGATAGGAATAAGCGAAGAACTGAAAAATACTGATCCAGATTTGCTCAGTCCGCTGACTCTCGCTTTTATAGGCGATACGGTGTTTGATCTGCTCGTCAGGGGTAATCTCGTCATGCAGGCGAACCGCCCCGTCGGCAAGCTGCATCCGCTCGCGGCAAAGCGGGTCTGCGCCGCCGCTCAGGCGAGGGCTGCGCAGGTCATAGCGCCTGTTTTGACTGAGCACGAGGCCGATATCTATCGGCGCGGCAGAAACGCACATACCGGCAGAGTGCCAAAGAGCGCAAGCTCCGCCGAATATCACAGCGCAACTGGTCTCGAAGCGCTGTTCGGCTGGCTCTACCTCAGCGGGCAGGATAAGAGGATTGAAGAACTGTTTGAACATATTTCCAATGCCGAAAAGGCTGACGAGGTGAAGTGATGAACAGGAAAAGCAGAAAGAAAGAGGCACTGACCCCATACGAGCGGCGCAAAAGGCGGCTCGAAAAAAGGTTTTCCACCGCGCCGAAAACAACGGGACAGAAAGTGGCAGGGGCGGTAATAGACAATATCTGCTGGATAGTCGGCTGTTCGCTCTATTCGATAGGCGTTGTGGCGTTCGCTCTGCCCAACAGCATCGCGCAGAGCGGCACGACGGGTCTTGCGATAATAGTCAACCATCTTTTTGAATTCATTCCGCTCGGCACGGCGAACTTTCTGCTCAATGTTCCGCTGATGATCTTAGCCTTTATTTTCATCGGCTGGCGCTTCGTTGCAAAGACGATGTGGGTGACGGTGATTCTCTCCGCCACGCTCGATCTTTTCAGTAAATTTTTGCCGACCTATACGGGCGACAAGATTTTGGCGGCAATATTCTGCGGCGTCTGCACGGGCGCGGGGCTTGCAATAGTTTTCATGCGCGGCGCGACTACGGGCGGCACCGATATCGTCGGCCGTCTCGTCCACAAGGCGTTCCCGCACATTCAGATAGGCAAGGTCATTATGGCTGCCGATGCGATAATAGTTATCCTCGGCGCGGTCGTTTTCCGCTCCATCGAGTCCGCTATGTACGCGGTTATAGTTATTTTCGTCAACTCCCGCCTGCTCGATTATATTCTCTACGGCACCGGCAGCGGCAAGCTGCTGCTCGCCGTGACTGAGCACGCGCAGGAGATATCCGATGCGATAACTTCAAAGATGGGCAGGGGAGTCAGCATCCTGCCGGTCAAGGGCGGCTATACTGGCAAGGAGAAGAATATGGTCGTCTGCGCCGTGAAGAAAAACGAGGTGCCCCAGCTGACGAAGATAATCAGGCAGATAGATACCGATACGTTTATAATCATCACCGAGGCGGGCGAAATCCTCGGCGAGGGCTTCATTGCGCCCGGAGTCAACTGAATAAACAGAGCGCGGAGGCTTTTTGTGAACCTCCGCGCTTTTTTAAAATTTTTTCCAAAACAGGTGAGAAAATCCGCAGACTTCTGCGACAGTATAAGTGAAAGGCGGGACGCCGCCCTGAAAGGATTGATCCGATGGACAACGGTGAGAGTAGCTACCGCCGTTTTATCGAAGGCGATCAAAGTGCGTTTGATGAACTCATGGACGCCTATCGAGACAGACTGATATTTTTCATCAAAGGTTATGTCCGCTCCGCTGAAGAGGCGCAGGACATAGCTATGGATACCTTTGTCGAAATTCTCGTGCACCCAGGGCGTTTTCGCTTCAAAAGCTCGTTCAAAACCTACATATATTCCGTCGCGCGGCACAAGGCGATAGATTTTCTCCGCAAAAAGCGCACCGTGTCTGACGAGGGAGAAGAGATTTGGGACGAGAGCGCGATAGACTCTTTTTACAGGGGCGAGGACGCGAAAACTGTGCGCGAATGCATGGACAGACTCAACAACGATTACAGAACTGTGCTGTATCTTGTCTATTTTGAGGAAGTGGACGGCGACGGTGCGGCAAAAATTATGGGCAAAAGCAAAAAGCAGCTTGCTAATCTCCTCTACAGGGCGAAGCAGGCGCTTAAAACCGAGCTTGAAAAGGAGGGCTTTTGCTATGAAGACCGATAAGGAATTCAAAAATGAAGTTTATGCGCGCGCTTCAAAGGAACGCGCAAGAATAAAAAAACGCAACCGCGTGATAATGACCGCCGTGCCGTGCTTTGTTATTGCACTGACCGCCGCCACCGCAGCAGTTTATCATTCAACATCGTTCTCTATGAAAGACGCCATGCCCGCCGAGCAGCCGATAAATGCCGAGAATTATGTTCAGACCGAGGGCATCCCCGAGGGATACAAGTCCGCGCCGCTGACGAGTGAGGATCAGGAATGTTATCAGCAGCCCGATATCGCGACAGATATTTCAAGCGGTTCTGTTAAATCCGGTTCGAGTGTTGTGCCGACCGAAAATCACGGGGCGGCCGTGACAACGGTTGACGGCGACAAAAAAGGTGACTTCGACCGCCTCAACTGTGATTTCAGGGCTTTCCCCGACAAGAAGGGAGAAAAAAACAACGGCACGCCCGATGCGATAGTAATAAGCAGCTGCGAAGAGCTCGCGGAATATCTCGCAGTGCAGGAGAAATACGGAATATTGAGCGAAGAGCTGAAATCCGAGCTTTCGGGCAGGGACGATGAATATTTTAAAAACAACACCGTTGTGATAATAACCGCGGACTGCGAATATGATTTGGCGGACTGCACTATGGACTCAAGCAATACGCTCACCGTCTCGCTCAAAAAGTCGGAGAGCGAACGGAAAACCGGATGCCATATGATTTTGACCGTGTATAACAAGCATTTTACAAACGTCGTCCTCAGGGACGCATGAACAAAAAGGGGAGGAAAGAAATGAAACTCAAAAGGTTAGCGGCTCTTCTGCTCTGCGCCGCCGTCATGCTGCCGCTCGCAGCGTGCGCCAAAAAGCCGGATTCCGGAACATCGCGGACATCGCAGACTACAGATGACACCACCGTCACGCCGACAAAGGACGGCGACACTTCTATCACCGCGACTGACAAGGACAATAAAGGCGCCGCCGCGCAGGATCTCATGCAGGGCATAACCAAGGGCAAGGGCGCATCCAAAAAGCCGGACAGCCGCTTTGCGAATGTCGCCGCATCGTTTGCGCTTGATCTTTTCAAGGATGAATACAAGTCCGGCAAGAACACCCTCGTTTCGCCTCTCTCCGTGCTCACCGCGCTCGCCATGACGCAAAACGGCGCAGAGGGCAAGACCCTCTCCGAGATGCAGAAGGTTCTCGGCGGGCTCGACCGCGATACTTTAAACGCATATATGAACGCATATCTCGCCGCAGTCGCGGGCAAGGACAGCGCACTCAAATGCGCCAATTCCATATGGGTCGGCAGCAAGCTCGATGTCAAGAGAGCGTTTCTCCAGAAAAATGCGGATTTCTATTCCGCTCAGGCGTATAAAGCGGACTTTACGAGCACGAGAACCGTAAAAGAGATAAACTCGTGGGTCAGCAAGAACACGAACGGCATGATAAAGAAGCTGGTCGACGAGTTCGATCCCCTCACGGTTATGGTGCTTATGAACGCGCTCTGCCTCGAGGCGGAGTGGGATGACCCCTATACCGACAACTGCGTGAGCGAGGGCACGTTCACAAACGCCAAGGGCAACCTTGTCAAGGCGAATTATATGTATTCTCAGGAGCTCGAATATATCGAGACCGAGAATGCCACGGGCTTTGTCAAATATTATAAGGGCGGCAAGTTTGCCTTTGTCGCGCTTTTGCCGAACGAAGGCACGAGCATCGACAGCTATATCGCCTCGCTTACCGGCAAGGGATTCCTAAGCGCGCTGAATTCGAGGAAGAATACCCAGGTCAACACGCAGATGCCGAAGTTCAAGTGCGAATACAGCAACTCGCTCGTTGACACTCTCAAGAAAATGGGCATGAGCACGGCGTTTGACAGGGACAGGGCAAACTTCTCGTCCATGGCTACCTTAAAGAACGAAAATATTTACATAAGCGATGTTATTCACAAGACCTTTATCGAGGTTGCCGAAAAGGGCACACGCGCAGGAGCGGTGACTGCCGTTATCTCAGGAAAGAGCGCAGCAATGCCTGTCGAACAGCCGAAGGAAGTAAGGCTCACAAGACCGTTTGTTTATGCGATAATAGATACCCAGACCAATCTGCCGCTCTTTATCGGCGCGCAGACGGATATTTAAGGAGGTGCGCCCGTGAAAGTCAAGAAAATGCTGGCTGTTTTCATGAGCGTTCTGTCGCTTGCCGCCTGTATTTTACCGTTTTCCGGCTGTGGAAAGACCGTGGGAAAAGTTCATAACAAGGGCGTGAAAAGCGGCGCTGTACGCGACCTGACCGAGGGGATTTCGAAGAACGAATCCGCCTCAAAAGCCCCCGACGACGAATTTAAAGCCGCCGCCTCATCGTTTGCGGCAGAGCTTTTCAAAGATAACTATTCAAAGGGCAAGACGACGCTCGTGTCGCCGCTGTCCGTGCTTACCGCGCTCGCGCTGGTGCAAAACGGCGCTCAGGGCGATACGCTCGCCCAGCTTGAGCAGACTCTCGGCGGACTTGACTGCGACACGCTCAACGCCTATATGCGCGCCTACTGCGACTTCCTGACCGAGAGCGACGAGCTGAAAATCGCAAATTCCGTCTGGACGGACAGCAGCGCAGAGGCAAAGCGGGCTTTCCTGCAAAAGGCGGTGGACAGCTACTCGGCGCAGATTTTCTCCGCCCCGCTGTCGAGCAAAAAGACCGTCAGCAGCATCAACTCATGGGTTAAGAAAAACACTGACGGCATGATACCGAAGATAATCGAAAATGCCGATAGAGACGCCGTTATGATGCTCATAAACGCCGTTGCGTTTGAAGCAAAGTGGGAGACTCCGTACACAAACGACGATATCGAAAAGCTTGAGTTCAATTCATATTCCGGCAAATCGAAGAAAACCGAATTTATGTGTTCGACCGAAAGTGTATATCTTTCGGACAGCGACGCGGTCGGATTCATGAAGCCCTATAAGAACGGCCGCTTCGCTTTCGCGGCACTCCTGCCGAACGAAGATGTGAACATCGATGACTATATAGCCTCTCTCAGCGGCGAAAAGCTAATGAAAATATTCTCGTCCGCCAAGAAAAACGAAGAAGTCGATGTGGAAATGCCGAAGTTCAAGGCGGAGTACAGCACGCAGCTTATCGACACGCTCAAAAAGATGGGCATAGAAGATGCGTTTGACCGCAAATCTGCCAACTTTTCTTCGCTCATAGACAAAAACGACGGCGCTTATATCGGCACCGTGATGCACAAGACTTTTATCGAAGTCGATCAGGAGGGCACGCGTGCCGCCGCGGCGACGCTTGTCGGCATCAGCAAAATGAGCATGCCGGCGATAAATCCCGTTTGCCTCAACCGTCCGTTTGTCTATATGATAGTGGACACCGAAACGAACCTGCCGCTGTTCATCGGCGTGCAGACCGAAATATAATACGATACCTCCACCTCTATTTTCCCCCAAATAGATGACCCCGCCGGTTGACTTTACCCGGCGGGGTCGCTTACTTTTATGATTATATTTTACTGCCGATAATTTTTCAGCTCGTCCGCTTCTTCTATCTCTATCTCCGGGTCCTCTCCGAGAACCGGCGGCGCGGAGTCCGCGGCGGTCAGCTGCTTTATCCATTTTCGGCTCTTGAATCTTATCAGGCAGAGTAAGGATTTCGGCGTGTCCTCCGCGATATACATCGCAATTATCAGCACATAGAACGGAACGTCTGTCAAAAATCCGAGCGTGGTCACTATCGGTATACTAAATAAAAACAGCGCGCCTATGTCGAGGAACATTCCTATTTTCGTGTCTCCGCCGGCTCTGAATATGCCGACCACGCAGACATACGAGATGTTTCTGACTCCTATCCACAGCGAGTAGATGAGCAGGAGCGTCGACGTCATCTGCCGGGCGCCCTCCGTCTCAATGGGCAGTATCCGCAGCAGCGGATTGCGCAGGAATATTATGGCGACTCCCGTCAGCACTCCGAGCAGGGGAACGAGCTTTATGAACCGCTTGCCCATGGAGTAGGCCTCATCCACCTTGCCGGCACCGACCGCCTTGCCTGTCATTATCGAGCAGGCGTGGCAAATGCCGACGAAGAAGACGAAGGCTATCTGTTCTATCGAGCTGAATATCGTATATGCGGCGTAGTTTTCGCTGCCCTGACGCGCATAAACCATGGCATAGACATTGGTGCCTACTCCCCAGAGCAGCTCATTGAGCATTATCGGGACACAGACACGCAGAAACTTTTTGAAAAATTCAATATCCTTCTTGAAAAATTCGCCGATCGGCGCATGGATGATATTTTTCTTCGCGTTGCCTATCACAAAGAGCAGTACCGCCTGAACGACCATGGCTATGGCCGTCGCTATCGCCGCACCGCGAAGCTTCAGCGCGGGGAAGCCCAGCTTGCCGTATATGAGAATGTAGTTGAGCACGGTGTTTGTCGCAACGGACGCTATCGAGCAGACAAGCGGCGTGTGAACGTCCTCGGTCGAGCGCATGACAGTGCTCGTGACAAGCGAGATGGCGACAAAAATTCCGTAGGGCGCAACGGCCTGCAAATACTGCACTCCGGCGGCTATGACCTCCTCCTCGGAGGTGAAAACGCGCATCATCTGCTCCGGGATTGCGAGCACCAATACAGTGTATAATGCACCCACGGCAAGCGCGAGTATGAGCCCTATGCCGTAGCTGCGGCGGATGCTCCGTCTGTCGTTTATGCCCCAGAACTGCGCCGTCATTGTCGCCGCGCCGGAGCTTATTCCGAACAGGGCGAGGTTCAAAAGAAAGCCCCAGCGTCCCGCGACACCTATCGCCGCCGTGCTGACGTTGCCGAGTCCCACGGTCATTGCGGTATCGACGAGCTGAGCGCATGAGGTCAGCAGCTGCTGGAGGGCGATGGGTATCGCCAAAGAAAACATTTTTTTGTAGAAACCCGAGCGGGTCGAATTTGACATTTGACTGTTATTATCTCCTATTTCTTATTCTTCGATCGCGGCCTTTGCGCTGTTTATTCCGTGAAACACGGTCATATCGAACTTCGGCTCGCGGTCGTAAGTGTAAAGTCCGTTTTGCTCCTGCTCTATGTCGTAGAGCTGCGTGTAGCAGAAGCCGAACATCAGCTCGTTGCCGAGCAGGGCTTCGGTGAGCCCTTTGTATCTCTCGATAAACTCATTCTCTGTCCTTGGCGCGTTGCCGTAGCCCCAGGCATTTTCGTCCTGCTCGCCGACGACCCACTTTATGCCGCCGTATTCGCTGACGAAGGTGGGCTCGCCCGCGTATTTCTGGCGGCTGTCGTGCCTGTCAAACAGAGTGCCGTCCGAGACGAGCTTATCGTAATTTTCTTTGAATATCTTCGGATCCTGCTCATAGTCGTGAACGTCGAAGATATCGCTCATAACATGGAAATTTCCGCTTGTGTCGATGCACGGGCGGGTGCTGTCGAGCTGTTTTGTGATTTTATAGACTGCCTCAAGCAGTTCGTCTCTCTGCTCGCGGCCTGCGTAGTCCCAGGTTTCGTTGAACGGGCACCAGCCGATTATCGACGGGTGGTTGAAGTCGCGCTCGACCTCCTCGCACCACTCGGGCAGAATTCCGTAAATCGCGTCGGGCGCAGAATAGTCAAGTCCCCAGTTCGGGTATTCGCCCCATACCAAATAGCCCATGCGGTCGCAGTGATAGAGGAATCTCTGCTCGAAAACCTTCTGATGCAGTCTCGCTCCGTTGAAGCCGGCGGCGAGAGATATTTCTATATCTTTTATCATGTCGCTGTCATCGGGAGCGGTATATATTCCGTCGCGGTAGAAGCCCTGGTCGAGCACAAGGCGCTGGAAAACGGACTTGCCGTTGATGAGATATTTAAATCCGTCAAGGCGGACATCGCGCAGACCGAAATAGCTCTTGACGGTGTCGCCGCCGAAGGTGATGACAAGATCATAGAGTCTGCCGCAGCCGACCTCCCACAGGTGCTTTTCAATGAGCTTCATGTCGCCGCTGACGCAGCCTGCCGCATTTTTGCAGTCGTATCTGCCGACCAGTTTGCCCTCGTAGAGAACATCTATTCCGAGCTCGCCGCTGCCGCAGAGCTCGCATGAAAAAGCGACGGAAGAGCTCTCGGGATTCGGGAAGAGCTTGATGCTCTTTATGTAGCTCTTCGGCACGAATTCTACCCAGACAGTCTGCCAGATACCCGTTGTGCGGGTGTAGTCGCAGTCGTGCGAATGAAGGCGCTCGCTCTGCTTGCCGCGCGGAATGAGCGGATTTCTCACATCGTCGCGCGCTTCGACCGCTATTGAGTTTTTGCCGGCTTTGAGGAACTTCGTGATGTCCCCGGCAAACGAGACATAGCCGCCCTTGTGGTGCATTGCTTCTTCGCCGTTTATGTAGACTGTCGCGTCATAGTCGACCGCGCCGAAGTGCAGTATGACTATGCCCTCAAGCTCGCTTTCGCTGATTTCGATGTCGCGTCTGTACCACACGCAGTTCATGAAATCGGTGTTCTCAACGCCGGAAAGACGGCTCTCGGGGCAGAACGGGACTATGATCTTTGAGCTCAGATGCTCCGCATTCTGGAGTCCGCGCTCTCTGCCGCTGACGCTGTTGTCAATTTCGAACTCCCATTCCCCGTTGAGGTTGAGCCAGCTTTCTCTTTCAAACTGCGGATTCGGATGCTCCGCTCTCGGAATAGAATTTGCCATTTATTTATGTCCTTTCAAAATAAATTACTTGTTGAAATATGTCGCTTCCGCCATCGCGCACAGGGCGTGATAGACGGGGAGAGTCAGCTCCTGGACTTTGAATGTCTCGGTCTCCGGCAGGCGCAGGCAGACCGTGCACATCTCGCTCATGAGGCTCATTTTTTCTCCGGTTATGCCGATGCTCTCGATCCCCATGGCGTTGGCGACTTTCACTGCGTTGACAACATTCGCGGAGTTGCCGGAGGTGCTCAGCGCAATGAGTGCGTCTGGGCTCGACGATGCGTATGCCCAGACCTGCTGAGCGAATATCATATCGGCGGCTATGTCATTTGCAAACGCTGTGTTCAGTCCCTCGTGCGCGCTCAGCGCAACTGCGGGCAGCGCGCCCTGAAGATGGTTTGCGAGATATTCGCCGTCCTTTATTTCCAAAAAAGCCTGTCTCTGTTCGTTGGTCAGCTCTCTCTTGAGCAGAAAGCCTTTCATCAGCTCGCCGACTATGTGCTGCGCGTCCGCTGCGCTTCCGCCGTTGCCGCAGATGAGCAGCTTGCCGCCGCGGTCGAAGCAGGCGCAGATAACATCATAGGCGCTCTTGATGTCTTCTCTTATTCCCTCAAGAGCGGGGTAGCGGACAAAGAGCTCTTCAAAAATTTCCTTTTCTCTGTTCATGCTTTTCCTCCGTTTGCCGCGGCATCGAGCGCGATTCCGAGCGACGCGAGGTCGCCTATCTTCTCGCCGAGTCCCGCGGGGATTATCCTGCATCCGGCAGTCTGGCTCAGAGCCTCACGGTGCAGTGCCTTTTCCATGCTGTCTTTCAGAAGATGCCCGGAGCGGGCGAAGATACTTCCGATTATTATAGCCTGCGGGTCGAGTATATCGGCGAGTATCGCGAGCCCCTCGCCGAGCTTTTCTCCGCATATTCTGTATACTTCTTTCGCCGTCTCGTCGCCGTTCTCTGCGGCTTCGGCGGCGGATTTTGCCGTTATATTTTCAATATCCTCGGCGGTTTTGCACATCAGAGTGCTCCCGCCGTTTTCGAGCGTCTTTCTCGCCATCTCCTGCGCGAGGCGGCCTATTCCGCCGCCGCTGCAAAATCCCTCGAACGAGCCGCGCTTGCCGTAGCCTATGGGTCCGTCTGCGGCGACTCTCATGTGCCCGACTTCGCCCGCCATGTCGTTTGTGCCGCTGTACAATTTGCCGTCGAGTATCAGTCCCGCGCCCATGCCCGTGCCGAACGTTAAAAATATCATGTTGCGAAGTCCCTTTCCTGCGCCGAACTTCCATTCGGCGAGCGCGCAGGCGTTCGCGTCGTTTTGTAAATACGCGTCGAACCCGAACCGCTCTTCAATCATGTCGACTATCGGCACGCACTCCCAGTCGGGGAGATTCGGCGGCGCAAGAATAACTCCGCGCCTGCTGTCGAGCGGACCGCCGCAGCTTATCCCCGTGCAGAGAATATCTTCGGGGGAGATAGAGTTCTTTTTTATTATCTCTTCAACATTGTCGAGCAGCTCCGCCGTCACGGCGCGCCAGCCGCGCCCGACCCGTGTCTCAAAGCGGAGCTTGTCTATAATAATATCGTCGGCGTCTCCCTGCGCTCTGCCGAGCAGAACGGCGCACTTTGTTCCGCCGATGTCTATACCTATTATATATTTTTTCATATTATATCAAATCACTTCCGATTTTACTGCACACATATTATACACATAAATCTTTTTTCGGTCAATCGGATAAAGATGCAAATACAAGAAAAACTACTGTATATAGCATTTACGGAGGTAGAAAAATGGTTCTGACGATACTGAGGATTTTTATATTATATGTTCTGGCGACTGCGGCGGTCAGAATAATGGGCAAAAGGCAAATTGGCGAGCTTCAGCCGTCTGAACTTGTTATAACTATTCTGCTCTCCGAAATCGCGGCTATACCTATGCAGGATACGGATATCCCGCTGCTCAATTCCGTCGTCGCGGTGCTTCTGCTCGTGGCGTTCGAGATAATCAGCTCGGTCATTTCCATGAAGAGCCGCGGCGCACGCAGGCTGCTCGAAGGCAACGCTGTGACAGTCATACGCGACGGCAAGATCGATCAAAAAGAGATAAAACGTCTGCGCTATACCGTTGACGATCTTCTGACGGCGCTGCGGCAAAAGGATGTTTTTGATATCTCGACAGTCGGCTATGCCGTGCTTGAGACGAACGGCAAGCTCTCGGTCATGCTCAAGCCCGATGAAAATGCGCTGACCGCAAAGACTTTGCAGCTCTCGCTGCCAGATCCCGGCATGCCGTGCCTTGTCGTCAGCGACGGAAAAGTGATACGCGAGCACTACGAAGACTGCAGCATGAACGACAGAGAACTCAAACGCCTGCTCAGGGCAAAGGGGCTGACGGTCGAAGATGTGCTGATAATGACCGTTGACCGCGACAAAAACGCTGTTATAGTCGAAAAGGAGAAAAAAGTATGAAACGCTTTGCGACGGCACTTGTTCTGCTCGCCCTGACTCTGACTATGAGCATCGGTGCGCAGTTCATATTTTCAAAAAAGACCGGTGAGCTGATAACGGATCTCAAATCCCTGCTCGCCGCCGTCGATGCCGGGGAGGGAGAGGAGCAGGCGCTTGATAAAGCCGAGAGCGAATGGAGAGATTCAAAAAAGATTCTGCACATTCTGCTCGTCCACCGCTCGATGGATGAGATCGAGATAAACATAAATAGTCTCAGGGAATATCTCGACTCAGGCGATGACGAGGCTCTGCGCCAGGCGTGCACCGAGGCGCTAAAACAGCTTGAAAACCTGCGCGACGCGGGAAAAATAACAATAGAAAATGTGCTGAAAATCGAGTGAAACGGTGTTGACAAAATGCTCTCGATATTGTAAAGTTATTTTGTAAATATCGGTAAAAAGGAGCGTCACCATGAAGAAAAAGGTCAACCCCAAAAGTGTGATACTGACGATAATTCTTGTGATAACCTATGTGCTCTGCGTTGTTTTCAATTTTGCGCATATGACGGACAGCCTCGGCAGCAGAAAGCCGGGTTTTGCAACGGCGGGTTTGTTCCTTCTCGCGGCGTTTGTCTATGTCCTATATAAGCGCATGAACAAGCGGCCGCTTGTTGTCGGAATTGTGTTTTGGTCGATTTCGCTCGTGTGTTCGATATTTGCTCTGCTGATGTATTTTGCTTACAGCGACTGGATGAGCGTATCCTATCTTTTCATGATGGCGTTTCTCCCGCCGAGCTTCGGCATCGCCGCCCCGTTCAAAACGAATAACACGCTCTATTTTGCTATCCTTTTTGCAATCCCCGCGGCTGAGCTGATATTCCATATAATTTTACTTGCAATCCGCTCAAAGAGAATTAAAAAATAAACAGATTATAACATTGCGGTTTTCGGCCGTCCCTCGTCGGGACGGTCTTTTTTGCGGCCGAAAGCCTTGATATATAAGTACTTTACAACATTTGCGATTTTAGAATTAATCATTCTTTTATAAATTAAACATAAAGTTAATATTATTTAATCAAACTTAACCGCGCCCCGTATTGACATAAACCGCGCAGCGATATAAATTAGGTTTGTCACGATTTATGCCCTTTTGTGCGGCGAAATATTTGTTTCGAATCAGGGCGGAATCAAATAAAGATTATCAACGGAGGAAATATGGAAAAGAAAAATGTAACCCCGACCGTGAAGCAGCTGCTTTGCGCTTCGGCAGAGAAGTACGGAGAAGAGACGTTTATAAAATTCGTGCGCAACGATGCAGTCGAAGAGCGCAGCTATGTCCGCGTTAAGACGGACAGCGAGGCGGTCTGCCGCTGGTTGAGAAGCATATCGAAAGACCGTATGCACGTCGCCGTTGTCGGCAAGACCAACTATGAATACATAACCTGCATTACCGGAGTGCTGCTCAGCGGCAACGTTGTTGTCCCGTTTGCGCCCGACATCTCCGCAAAAGAGGCCGCCGAGCTTTTCGACCGCGCAGATATCGACATGGTGCTCTATGACAGCGCTTTTGAGCAGAACATCGACGAGGTTCGCGCCAACTGCCCGAAGATAAAGCACGCGGTTGACCTTGCCGATGAGCATTTCTTCGCGGATATCTATGAAAAATATTCGGAGCGCAGTGAATTCGCTTCTCTCTCCGACTATGAGGCCGACCCCGAAAAGTGTGCGGTCATAATCTTTACCTCCGGAACAACGGGAATCAAAAAGGGCGTTATGCTCTCGATGAATGCCCTTGTAGGCAACATTCTTTATAAGGAATATATCAATATCTTCGCTGAGAGGACCTCGACCCTCTCCGTGCTCCCAATGCACCATATATACTGCTTCTCGGGCGACTATCTGAAGAATCTGTGCGACGGCGTTCAGGTCTGCCTCAACAGCAACATCAGCGAAATCGTCACGAACCTTCAGCGCTTTGAGCCCAACGCCATGCGCGTTGTCCCGATGATAGCGCAGCACCTGCTTCAGCGCATAAAGATAGCCGCGTCGAAGAATCTCGATATGACCCCCGCCGAGGCAGCAAAGACCGTTCTCGGAAGGAACCTCAACTGGATGACCTCCGGCGGCGCCTATCTCGATCCCATTCTTGCCGAGGAGTTTGACAAGCTCGGCATAATGCTTCGCCAGGGCTACGGCATGACCGAGGTCGGCTGCCGTATCTCCGTGCCCGACAGAGGCGTTTCCGTCGAGTCCGTCGGCAGAGTTATAGACATCTGCGACGTCCGCATTGAAAACGGCGAGATTCAGGTCAAGACCCCGACAATCATGCTCGGCTACTATAAGATGCCCGAGGAGACCGCGAAGATGTTCACCGAGGACGGCTGGTTCAAGACAGGCGATATCGGCTATGTCACCGAGGACAGACAGCTCTTCATTACCGGCAGAGTCAAGAACCTGATAATCCTCTCGAACGGCGAAAACGTCTCCCCTGAGGCGATAGAGAAGAAGTTCAAAAAATTGAATATAGTTGACGAGGTCGTGGTTTACGGCGAAAACGACCGTATCGTCGCCGAGATATATCCCGATTTCGAGCACGCGAAGCAGGAGGGAATAGAGGATATCCCCGCCGAGATAGAGCGCCGCATGGACGAGATAAACGCGGGCGCAAAGACCTCGCATTTTGTCTCGGAGCTGAGATTCCGCGATGAGCCTTTTGAAAAGACCTCGAGCGGCAAAATAAAGAGAAAAGAAACCGTTGTGGGCTGAGAAGGAGAGAAAAATGAAACCGAAGGCAGGAACAGAGGTATTTGAGCTCATTCCCTCGCAGAAGATGATAAACTTCATGCTCAAATACAGCTTCTTTCACAAGCAGGTCATTCAGATACCCATGTCGATAGTCACGCACACGCCGATAGATTTCGATGTGCTCAAAAAAGCGCTGAATATAGAGATAGAGCGCAACGACTGCATGAGACTGCGCTTTTATAAAGAACACGGGGAGTTCTATCAGTATTTCCTTGACAAATATGTTGTTGACGATGTGCCGGTCGTGACCTTTTCGACCGAAGAGGAACAGCAGGCGTATCTCACCGCTGACGCGCGCAGACCCATACGCCATTTGAAAGGCGAGGATTTCCGCATTATATTCTTCCGCTCGTTCGACGGCGGCTACGGAATATATATCAACATCACCCATCTGTGCATGGATGCCGCGGCGGTCTTTGTGTTCTTCTCCGATTTGCTCGGAGTATATGACCACCTGAAAAACGGCAAGCCCATGCCGCGTCCGCTCGGCGAATACAAAAAGACGATAAGAAAAGAGCTCGCCATAGTCGCGGACGAAAAGAAGATGAAAGAGGAAGAGGAGTTCTATACTCAGTTTTTCCTCAAGGACGGCGATCCGCTCTATGCCGGAGTTCACGGCCCCGAGTTGCTCGAAAAAGAGCGCAAAAGAAAGCACGATCCGTCCCTCAGAGCACCGTCCTGCTTCGACCCGATACACGACAAGGCAGAGCTTGCAAAATACGATGTCTCGAAAGAGGATAGCGACAAGATACTCGCGTTCATTCAGTCGAGCGGCGTCAGCCCCGAGTGCCTTGTCCAGCTTGCAATGCGCCTGCATATCTCGAAGATAAACTACAGAACGAACGATTCTTATTTCGTCACCCTCTGCACCCGCCGCAGAACCCTCAGCGAGAAGCGCTCCGGCGGCACGCTTGCCGAGCCCCTCCCGTGGAGAATAGTTCTGCCCGAGACCCTGACATTCAACGAGGCGCTCGACAAGATGGCGGAGCTTCAGATGACCCTGTTCAGGCATATGGACTACCCCTATCTCGAGTGCCGCGAGCTTGTAAGAAAGCTGTTTGATTACAGCCCGATAGCCGCGTCGTCCTCGATGATGTTCTCGTGGTTCCCGCTCAGCAAAGACACGATGAACGGCTGGGACTATGAGTTCACGGGCTACAGCCTCGGCAGATACATCATGCCGCTTTACAGCTTCGCAATGTACGACGCGCACAGTGGCTGCTTCAAATTTTCGTATATGCACCGCACGAATATGATAACCTCTGAGCATATAAAAGCCCTGCATGAAAAGACTGTTCGAGCCCTGCTTCTCGGCGCGGAGAACCCCGACAGGACGCTCGGCGAGATACTCGATATACTTTAATCTTAAAAAGGAGAGACAGTTATGCTTGAAAAGATTGCCGAAATAATCTGCGAATATGTCTATATCGACCCTGCCGAAATTACCGAGCAGGCGAACCTAAGAACCGATATCGGTCTGAGTTCGCTCGACCTTATGAGCGTTGCGTCGGATATGGAAAACACATTCGGGGTGAAGATTCCCGAGAGGGCGATACTCACCGCCAAGACAGTCAAGGATCTTATCGCCTGCGTGGGCTGATAAACAATGCGAATATAAAAAGAAAGCTGCAATCCATGGATAAAACCGTGAATTGCAGCTTTGCTGTTTGTTGTTTAACTCAGATCTTCATCGCAACATCATATGCGCGCCACACGACGGAGCGGAGGTTGCCTATTGCAAGGCAGTCGCCGACGAGGTGAACGTTGCCGGACTTCTCGGCAAGCGGAGCGGGGATATAGCCCGCGCAGCTGATGACGGAGTCACAGTCGATGTTGATGTCCTTGCCGTCCTTGCCGGTGCAGACGATGGAGCCGTCCTTGACTTCCTTGAGGGTCGTCTCAAGATAGACGGGAGTCTTGTGCAGGGCGAACCACTCTCTGAGATAAGAGGAGTTTGCAAGGCAGACGCCGGTCTGGCTGATAAGGTCGTCCTTCATCTCGACAATGATAGGATTCTTGCCCTGGAGAGCGAGCTCGTAGGCTATTTCGCATCCGGTCAGTCCGCCGCCGATGACAGCGACTGTATTGCCGACTTCTGCGCCGTTGAGGTAGTCGCAGCCCTCGATCATCTTCTCGTAGCCGGGGACTCTTCTGAGGAGTCTCGGGGTCGAGCCGGTCGCGATGATAACGGGATCGCTGCCGAACGCCGCGATGTCCTTTATCTCGTCGTTGAGTCTGACTTCGATGCCGAGCTTCGTCATCTGGCGTCTGTACCAGTCAAGCAGGTCACGAAGCTTGCCCTTGTAGGACTCTGCGCTCGCGGGAATGAATGTTCCGCCGAGCACGTCGCTCTTCTCGTGGATTATCGGATTGTGTCCGCGGAGCTTGAGCACGCGGGCAGCCTCCATACCTCCTATGCCGCCGCCGACGATGTGGACGGTCTTGGGCGAGTTGGTCTTCTTTATGTAGTGCTTGTTCCACTGCATCGTCTCGGCGTTGATAGCGCAGCGGGAAAGATGCAGGCTGTCGGAAAGCTCCTGGTCGTTGGGCACGCCCTTGTAGTGGCACATGTTGAAGCAGCCGTTGTGGCAGAGAATGCAGGGACGGATGTCATCCTCCTCGTCATTCATCATCTTCGTGACCCACTCCTGATCGGCGAGGAACTGACGCGCGAATCCTGCGCCGTCAAGCTTGCCTTCCTTTATCGCGTCCGCGGCAACTCTCGGATCGAGGCGGCCGGCGCAGATAACGGGAATGTCGCAGAACTGCTTGATGTATTCAACATCCTCGAGGTTGCAGTTCTCGGGCATGTAGATGGGCGGGTGAGCCCAGTACCATGCGTCGTATGTGCCGTTGTCGCAGTTTAGGCAGTCATAACCGGCATCCTGAAGATACTTGACAGCCTTCTCGGACTCTGCCATGTCGCGTCCGGCCTCGGTATAAGCCTCGCCCGGGAGAGCGCCCTGACGGAAACCCTTGGTCTTGGAAATTATGCTGTAGCGCAGGGAGACCGGGAAGTCGTCGCCGCAGGCTTTCTTGATAGCCTGAACTACCTCGACTGCGAAACGATAGCGATTCTCAAACGAGCCGCCGTATTCGTCGGTGCGCTTGTTGACATATTTAAGGGTGAACTGGTCGAGCAGATAGCCCTCGTGGACTGCGTGAACCTCAACGCCGTCAACGCCTGCGTCCTTGAGCATCTTTGCGCTCTCTGCGAACGCATTGACAAACTCCTTGATTTCAGCCTTGGTCATCTCTCTCGAGGGAACTTTATCAGACCAGCGGTTGGGCGAGGGGCTCGCGGAAGCCGTGATCTTGTCGAGATCCATGAAGGGCTTGCTGAGGACTCTCAGCGCGGGGTTGGTGTAGAGCTTCTCCATCATTTCGCTGATGGTGAAGGAGCGGCCGAAGCCTGCGGTCAGCTGAACGAAGAGCTTCGCGCCGGTCTTGTGGAGCTCGGGAGTCCACTTTTTGAGGTCGGCATACATCTTCTTGTTCTTGTGGAGCCACTGGCCGAACATGGGGTTGTAGACCGGCTGACATCCGGGGAGAACAAGACCCGCGTTGTTCTTCGCGACTTCCATGATAAAGCGTGCGCCGTCTTTATCGAAGTGGTTCTTCTCCATCCATCCGAAGAGGTCGGTGCCGCCCATGCTCGTGAGCACGATGCGGTTCTTGATCTCGCAGTTGCCGATCTTCCACGGAGTGAATAAGGGCTGTAATCTTTGATCCATATAATTGCCTCCAACAAAGAATTGAATATTTCATCGACAATATATTATCACATTCCGGCTTATTACGCAACAAAAAAACGCGCTTTATCAATACTTTTTTATCAATAGATTGCATGTTTTTTCATCGTCGGCCGGCTTCGGGACGCAAATTATCCGCAAAGGCTTTTCTGCTCGCAAAAACAAAAAGCAGAGAGCCGTTTTACCGACTCTCTGCGCTTCGTTTTTTATTTATTTCTGCTCTGCGTCCGCTGCGGCGTCGGCGGAGAAAATCTCCTTTGCGCTCGCCGCGAGTCCCGCGAGGGACTGGAGCTCGCTCGGAATGATGAGCTTCGTCGCCTTGCCGTCAGCAGCCTTTGCGAACGCTTCAAGGCTCTTTATCGTCAGATAACCGTCCTTCGGGGCGGCCTCGTTTATCAGGGCAATAGCCTTCGCCTGAGCCTCCTGAACGGCGACGATAGCCTGCGCCTCACCCTCTGCCTCGCGAATCTTCGCTTCCTTGACAGCCTCTGCGTGAAGAATGGCGGCCTGCTTGTCACCCTCTGCGGCGAGGATCTGGCTCTCTTTCTGACCCTCTGCAACGAGGATCTTGCTCGCCTTTTCTCCCTCTGCGCGCAGAATTGCCTCACGGCGCTGACGCTCTGCTTTCATCTGCTTCTCCATCGCGTCCTGAATCTCGGGCGGGGGAAGAATGTTCTTGAGCTCAACGCGGTTTACTTTGATGCCCCATGCGTCGGTGGCTTCGTCGAGGATGACTCTGATTTTTGCGTTGATGACATCGCGAGAAGTCAGCGTGTGGTCAAGCTCCATTTCGCCGATGATGTTTCTCAGCGTTGTTGCCGAGAGATTTTCGATAGCGGATATCGGGCGCTCCACGCCGTATGCATAGAGCTTCGGGTCGGTTATCTGGAAGAAAACGACCGTGTCTATCTGCATCGTGACGTTATCCTTTGTGATAACGGGCTGGGGCGGGAAATCCACGACCTGCTCCTTGAGGGAGACGGTCTTCGATACTTTCTCAATGAAAGGTATCTTGAAGTGGATGCCGGTCTGCCATGTGGTCGAATATGCGCCGAGGCGCTCGATGACATAGGCCTTGGACTGCGGCACTATCTTGATGTTGAGCACGACAATAACGAGCACGAGCACGATTATGCCGATGATTACTCCGATTGCTACAGGTCCCATAATAATCCTCCTTTAGTGTTTTGAAACCATAAGTTTAACGCCGTCGATTCTGTCAACGGTGATATTTGAACCTTTTTCAATGCGGCTGCCGTCGGACGATCTTGCCGTCCAGGTCGAGCCCTCGACCTTCACTATACCGGTGCCCTCGGTGTTGTCAACAGTCTCCTCGACTATTCCCTCGAGACCTATGTATCTGTCAGCGTTGGTCGGCTGAACGCGCTTTTTTGAAAATTTCTTGGCGAGCGGACGGGTCACCGCAAGCGCGACGAGCGACACTGCCGCGAAAATCACCCACTGAAGCCAGACGGGCGCCGAGCAAAGCTCCGATATCAGAGCCGCCGCCGCACCAACGGCGAACCAGATCGTGACAAGCTGGACGGTCGCGGCTTCAACAACGATGAACGCTATGAGCAGCGCTATCCATAATATAAGCATTGTGTATTCCGGCAAAACAGGCTCCTCCTTTGATATATTGACCGAAGCGAAAATGCTTCGATTCGATATAATTATATCAAAAGAGCGAGCCCATTGCAATATGCGCGGATATTATTTTTAGAGGAACGATTTTTGTCAGTTTTTGCTTTTGGTTATCGGCTTTCGCAGCAGAAGCGAGGTCAGCGCCCTGCCGTTAAACGGAATGAGGGGATAGAGATAGCAGCGCCCGCTGACGGTCTTATTGAATGAAATCAACAGAGCGGTTATCACAAGCCCTGCGATGAAGCCCCAGAGGTTGAATATTGCCGTCAGTATCAGTATCATCATGCGACAGAGTTTGAACGCATACCCGAGCTCATAGCTCGGCTGGGCGAAGTTCGTTATCGCGACGAACGCCATATAGAGAACGACCTCCGCCGTGAACCACTTCGCGGCAATGGCAAATTCGCCGAGCACGAGCGCACCGATGACGCTGAACGAGTTGCTCAGTGCATTGGGCGTGTTGAGCGACGCCAGCTTTAAAGCGTCTATGACTATCTCGATTATCAGCAGCTGCATTATGACGGGCACGCTCGTCGGGTGCTCTATCTTTATGAAGTCGAGCCACGGTGGGATATATTCTGGATTTTGAATCAGCAGAAACCACACGGGCGTTAAAAGCAGCGCGAGCAGGAAAACTATCATTCTGACTATTCGAAGATAGCTTCCGATAAGGCTCGGAAAATAGAAATCGTTCGTGTCCTGCAAAAAATCGAATACGCCGGTCGGGATAATCATAACGGAGGGCGAGGTGTCCGTGATTATCAGCAGGCTGCCCTCGTATATGCTCGCCACCGCGCTGTCCGGGCGCTCGGTGTAACGCACCTTCGGAAAGGGGTTGAACCTCTGCTTCGGTATAAGACATTCCGCAAGGCTCTCGTGCCCCATGGTCAGAGCGTTTATGTCTATGGAATTCAGCTTTTTCTTTATCTTTTCGACCTCCTTGGGGTCTGCCGTGCCGTCGAGATAGCAGAGCACGACGTCTGTTTTTGACCGTTTGCCTATTTGCGTCAAGTACATTGTCAATTTCGTGTCCCTGACTCTGCGGCGTATGAGCGCGGTGTTGAATATCAGCGTCTCTACAAAGCCGTCATGCGAGCCTCGAAGCACTTTGTCGTTCTCCGGCTCGTCCACGCTTCGCGCGGGATAAGTCCGCACATCTATAATTATAGCTTCTTTAAACCCGTCAATTATCATGCCCAATGCGCCCGAGAAGAGAAAAGTCTCGAACCTGTCGAAGTCGTTTACGACCTCGGTCTCGACATAGGGCACAAACGCGTCGGCAAATTCGCGCGTTGTGACGACAGTTTTGAGCTTTTTCTCGTCCGCGTTCATCATGAAGCTCATGATTTTTTCCATCAGCCCGTCTTTTATAAATCCGTCGATGAACCACAGCATGGCGCGGTGGCTGCCGATCATTATCTGACGGCTGACGAGGTCAAAGCTCTCGCTCACGCGCAGCCGCAGATTGAGCGACGCAATGTCGGCTTCGTAGTTCCCCGAAAAAGTCTGCTTTTCCATATGAATATCCCGCCCTTAAAAAGAAAAAGATGATATACGGCAATTGTTTCACGCCGTATATCATCTCCGTTTTTGTCGGGATTATACGTTGTAATAATAGTATTCCGCTATGGCATACCAGAGCAGCGGACCGACAACGCCGTTCGGGGTCAGCCCGAAATATCGCCGAGCCGCCTTGACCGCCGCCTCCGTCTGAGGGCCAAAAATGCCGTCCGCCGCAACATACGGCACGCTCTCGACGCCGCGCGCGAGAACCTGGAGATATTCCTGAAGATTTCTCACTGCACTGCCCGTGCTGCCGCGGAGCAGATTGTAGCCGGGATATGCAAAACGCGCATATTGATCATAGATTGAAAATTCGCCGGGGAAGGTTCGCAGGATATCATTATATACAGCCTGCAGCTTGTTCCATGTGTCGCGCCCGACTATGCCGTCCGGCGCAAGGCCGTATTGCCGCTGAAACTGTACGACGCTGTTGTATGTGCCCTGGCCGAAAATGCCGTCCACGGCCGGGGGCTGGATGTTGTTTGTGAAGTTGCCGATAAAGTTCAAGAAATACTGAATCGTGCTCACATCCTGCCCTCTGTCGCCGCGTTTTATGACAGTCTTGAACTGCCGCTCGACGTCCGTCAGCTTCAGTCCTTCGCTGTATAGCTCGCCGAGTCTTAGTATTCCGGCATAGAGCTGCTTTATTTTATACCATGTCGCCTTGCCGACGATGCCGTCAACGGTGAGGTTGAATAGGCTCTGGAACTTTCTGATCGATTCGCGCGTCGCCGTGTCGAATATTCCGTTGGGGGAGGGGATGCGCGGAATGGCGGGATAGTTTCGCGCGATGCGGTTGAGCTGGCGCTGGATTATCCTGACATCCTCCGATATGTCGCCGAGGCGCAGAGCCCTGCCGGGATATGATTCGCGGATATTCTTGACGGGCGCCGTCTTTATATTGACGTCGTTCCCGTAGTAATATTGAAGTATGCGGTATGGCGTATAGCCCTGATTCGCGAGCGTGACCGTGCCCCACTGCGAGAGCCCGTCGCAGGTGACCTCGCGCCCGGAGCAGTACTGTGTGAAATAGGGCTGAACCTGGTCGCCCTTTGTAACATAGTTGTTGAAAAGCTCGTCGACTATCTTCGCGACGTTTGAAAACACGCTGCGCCCGTCGACATAGGCCTGGTCGTATGCGGTCGAGTTCGTTATATCGAAGTCGTAGCCGCGGCTGCGGTAGTGCTCAGTGTATATGCGGTTGAGCGCGAACGACGCCTGCGCATATATGTTGGCGCGTATCGCGTTTTCCGGCCATGTCGGATATATCTCGCTCGATGCGACATTTTTGAGATAATCCGTAAACGGCACAGTGACATTCCTCGCCGCCGCATTCGGTCTGCCGAGGTGGACTGTTATTGTCTGGGGGATAACGGGAGTATCTGCTGCCATAGTATCACTCCTCAGACCGATTCGTTTATCACGTTCGGATTCTGCTCGCCGCTGACCGTCGGCAGCATTTCGACCGACTGTATTGAAACGGTGGAGTCAAAGATCGGAACGTTTTCAAGATATGTGCTGATGAATCCCGGGTGGCTGACGAATATATCGTATGTCGCATACGGCGCGAGCCCGCACGAGCCCTGCTCTGTCTCCGACAGGGATTTGTCGGGAGCGGGCAGCTGGAGATTGTCGAGTATGCCGCTCGAATCGGTGTGCGAATCATATATATAATATTTTTCGCCGTCTATCTCTTTGTATACTATCACTCGGCTGTTGCCGACGGGATAGAGCCCGTTCGAGCTGTAGGTCTCAACGCGCAGGATGCCGCGCTTGTTGCACTCGCCCTTGAATTCGTCGAACCTCTGCATCGCGGACTGGGTGTTCGTCAAGGTGAGATTTTTGTTTTTGAGCGTCTGCGGGTCGACGAATATCGTGCGCGGCTGGGGGATGTCTCCGCGCCCTGCCGCCTGCGTGCGCTCGGGTGTGAACTGGGATTTGTCCGTGTCCGCGCCGTCGTCAAACTGCATCTGGCTCTCCCTCTGAGCGTCGGTCTGCCGCTGAATTGTAACTGTTGCCGCGGCGCTCACCGCTTCGTTTTCCTCCGCCTTTGCCGAAACCGCCTTTGCGGGCTCTGCCGCCGGCGCGCTTACAGGCTCTGCATCCTCATGTATTTGCGCCGAAACCTGTTCGGCTTGGCTTTCCTGTTGCGTCGATACGGGCTCAGATTCCGCCTTTTCCTGCGCGGATACCGGTGCCGTGTTGCGCTTTTCAAATTCGAGCAGTTCTCTCTTGTATCGCTCCATGAGCGAGACTATATCTTCGTTGTTCATAAAAGGCCTCCGTTGGGTAAAATTTGCAGGGCGTCCGTTTTGCGGGCGCGCAAAGACATCCCATATTTAATATATTGTCTATTCGCCTTTTTGGTCACACAGGCACTCTTCGCGGCATACCATTTAGCAAGCGGACGACGAATTTTGTGAATTTTGTCGGATTTCGCGTCCATAACCTACAAGAAAACTGGTTCTTGAAACAAAAGTGAAAAAATGTGTTGACAACAAAAGCGCAGAGTGTTACAATTCAGTAAACCGTTGAAGAAGGGTAAGTAAGATTTCTCCCTCATCTCGAAGAGAGCCGCAGGCGGTGGGATTGCGGCAGAATGAAAGAAACCTGAATGGACTTCTAAGGGCAATCGGAACAAAGGTTATCCTTTAAGTATGTGCGCCGGAGCAGGACTCTCCGTGAAGAAAAGTCAGCGTATGTCAGTACGCGCTAAGCGGACGCAAAAGCGTCAAGCCGGGTGGCACCGCAGGATGATAATATCTCCTGTCCCAGCATTATTGCAGGGACAGGAGTTTTTTTATTTCGGAGGAGATAGTTATGTTTTTGTTGAGTAAACTTTGGCGCATGCCGCGCCTGTGATATTTTCGATTCTTAGTTTAGCTCAAAAATTTTTATCAATTACCGAAAGGAAGAAATACAATGAAAAAGATAATCGCACTTGTACTCGCACTTATGCTCACAGTTACCTGCTTCGCCGCCTGCGGCAAAAAGGACGGAGATACAAAAAAGAAATACACCGTCGGCATCTGCAACTATGTCGATGACGCATCGCTCAATCAGATAGTCGACAACATCAAAAAGCAGCTCGCTTCCGTCGCCGCCGAAAAGGGCGTCGAGATCGAAGTCAAATACGATAACTGCAACGGCGACTCAGTTGTTATGAATCAGATAATCTCGAACTTCATCGTTGACAAGGTCGATCTTATGGTCGGCGTGGCGACCCCCGTCGCAATAGCCATGCAGGCTGCGGTCGAGACAGAGAACAGCGATATCCCGGTCGTGTTCTCCGCGGTCAGCGATCCTATCGGCGCAAAGCTCGTTGATTCCCTTGACGCACCCGGCGGTCAGATTACCGGAACCTCCGACTATCTCAACACCAACGCCATAATGGACCTTATTCTTCTCAAGGACCCTGATATAAAGAAGGTCGGTCTGCTCTATGATGTCGGTCAGGATTCTTCGACTAAGCCGATAGCCGACGCGAAGGCGTATCTCGAGGCCAAGGGCATTGAAGTGATAGAGCGCACGGGCACGACTGTTGACGAAGTCACCCTCGCCGCAAAGGCACTTGTTTCCGACGGCGTTCAGGCAGTGTTCACTCCCACCGACAACACGATAATGAAGTCCGAGCTCTCCATATATGAGATATTCGCGGACGCAAAGATTCCGCACTACACCGGCGCTGATTCCTTCGCCCTCAACGGAGCTTTCCTCGGCTACGGCGTTGATTATGCAAATCTCGGCGTTGCGACCGCAAATATGATAATCGATATCATGTTAAACGGCAAGGATCCCGCAACCACCCCCGTTCTCATGTTCGATAACGGCACTGCAACAATAAACACCGAAATCTGCGCAAAGCTCGGCTATAACTTCGACGAAGTCTCGAAGCTCTTCGCTCCCAAGTGCACCGAAGTCAAGAGCATCACCACCGCCGAGAGCTTCGACGATGTAAAATAAGATTCAATCAGTCCCCGGGGAGCACTGCTTCCCGGGCGGCTCAATAAAGCAGGAAAGAGGAAACACAATGTCTTTGGATTCGATATTTTCACTCGGCCAGTCGGCGCTCGAGCTGGGACTTATAACCTCGCTCACGGTGCTTGCACTGTTCCTGAGCTATTCGATGCTCAATGTCTGCGATCTTTCGACCGACGGCTGCTTTACGCTCGGCGCAACGGTCGGCGCGGTGGTCGCGATAGCGGGTCATCCGTATCTGTCGATAGCCGCAGCAATGGCGGCGGGAATAGCCTCGGGCTTCATAACGGCGATACTCCAGACGAAAATGGGCATCAACAGCCTGCTCGCCGGAATAATCGTAAATACGGGGCTCTATTCAATAAATATCGCTGTCATGAGCGGCTCGTCGATACTCAATATGAATAAAACGGACACTGTGTTCACCAAAATGGCGGCGCTCGTCAAGGGAACTCCCGTGGCGAGACAGTCAAAGCTCTTCGTGGCGGTAATCGCCGTCGCGGCGGTTGCTGTTATACTCGGACTTTTCCTGAAAACCCGCCTCGGACTCGCGATAAGAGCGACGGGCGATAACCCCGATATGGTTCGCTCCTCGTCCGTCAATCCGGCGTTTACTACAATAATCGGACTCTGCGTCGCGAACTCGTTTACCGCGCTGTCGGGCTGCCTGCTCGCCCAGTCGCAGAGATCGGTCAACATCGATATCGGAACCGGAATGGTGACCATTGCCCTCGCGTCCCTGCTTATCGGCGGCGTGTTCCTCGGCAGAAAGAAGATGCCGCTGAGGATATTCGGCATGGTGCTCGGCGCGTTCATATTCAGGCTTATTTATACAATCGCTCTGCGCTTTGATATGCCGGCGTTTATGCTCAAATTCGTCTCGTCCGTTATAGTTATCGCGGCGATAGCAACACCATATTTCAAAAAACAGCTCCCGCTTTTAAAGCGCAGAATTCAGACCCGTTCGGGGAGGAGGAAAGCAGATGCTTGAAATATCACACATCTCGAAAACTTTCAATCCCGGCACGGCGAATGCCAAAAAGGCGATAGACGATCTTTCCCTGAGCGTCGCCGAGGGTGATTTTATAACGGTCATCGGCGCGAATGGCGCGGGCAAGTCAACACTTTTCAATGCCATCGCCGGCAGCTTTATAACCGATTCCGGCAGCATCTCGCTCGACGGAAAAGATATCACTCTCATGCCCGAGCATAAGCGCGCCAAGAGCATCGGCAGACTTTTTCAGGATCCGATGCGCGGCACCGCGCCCGGCATGACGATAGAAGAAAATTTAGCCCTTGCCGCAGGTCACGGCGGTTGGCTGAGCCGAGTCTCGAAGGGCGATAAGAAGCTTTTCAGGGATAAGCTCGCCCTGCTTGAGATGGGACTTGAGGACAGAATGAGCCAGCCGGTCGGTTTGCTCTCCGGCGGTCAGAGACAGGCTCTGACGCTCATGATGGCAACTTTCAATCCGCCGAAGCTCCTGCTTCTCGATGAGCACACAGCGGCGCTCGACCCCGCAACGGCTGAAAAAGTTCTCGCGCTCACAAAGAGCATCGTCAGCGACAATAATCTCACCTGCCTTATGATAACGCACAATATGCAGTCGGCTCTCGAACTCGGAAATCGCACGATAATGATGCACGGCGGAAACATAATTTTCGATGCCGAAGGGGAGGAGAGGTCAAAGCTCACTGTTCAGGATCTGCTTGGCAAGTTCAAAGAGAACGCGGGCAAAGAGCTCGATAACGACCGTATGCTTCTTGTGTAATAAAACAAAAATCGACCCGTCCGGTTATCCCAGACGGGTCTTCTTGTCGTCATAATAAAACTCCCGAACGCACAAGCATCCGGGAGTGTGGAGCAGGTGAGGGGAATCGAACCCCCGTGTTCAGCTTGGGAAGCTGACATTCTGCCATTGAACTACACCTGCGTTGCTTTGATATAATAGCACAGTGTGTATGAAAAATCAATATCTGCATAAAATAAAATCCCGTTGTGCCTACCGCTTTTTCGCCGCTTCATCAAAGCTAAAATAAAAAACTTTCATCCCATGCGAAAAAATTTTGAAAAAAGGTTGACAGAGGGACTGAGAGTGTGTATAATATTGACTCGCAGGTGAGAGAAAACCTGTTCGGAGTTTGATATTGGGGAATTGTGTAACGGTAGCACGACAGACTCTGACTCTGTTTGTTGGGGTTCGAATCCCTATTCCCCAGCCAGAAAAAAGCACTTGCTTTAGCAAGTGCTTTTTTTATTAAGCCGGCTTATGCCCATGATGTATGGCGAGCGCTTTATAGCCCGAATCCAAAGAAGATTTCCACGGAGGTGTCCTTGTGAAAATAAAAGCTGCTGTTTTCGATATGGACGGACTGATGTTTGATACCGAACGCCTTGCGATGGCGGCGTGGAACTACGCGGGCGAAAAGATGGGACTCGGCAAGGCGGGCTATATGGTCATGAAGACCCTCGGCGTGACAGCCGAGCGCGCGGACGAGATATGGCGCGAGGAGTTCGGGAGCGATGTCGATACCGAGGCCATGCGCCGCTACGGCAGGGAATTCACCGATAATTTTTATGAACACAACAAAGTTCCCGTGAAATACGGACTTTATGAACTGCTCGATTGGCTGAAATCGGCGGGGATAAAGACCGCAGTAGCTTCGTCCTCGACCCGCAGAGCCGTTCTGCGCAACCTCGAAAGCGCGGGTATAACTGATAAGTTTGATATAATAGTCAGCGGCGAAATGGCGGCGCGCTCAAAGCCCGCGCCGGATATCTATCTCAAAGCGTGCGAGCTGCTCGGCGAAAGCCCAAAGGATTGCATAGCTCTCGAAGATTCGCGCAACGGTCTGTGGGCTGCACATAACGCCGGATGCCGCGTAATAATGGTGCCCGACCTCTGGCAGGCAGATGAGGAGACAGAAAATGTACTCTGGAAAAAATTCGCCAACCTGCTCGAAGTCAGAGATTTTCTGAGAGATAACGAACAATAAAGCCTATACGCAATAATAAAAATCCTGCCCGCACGATTCTGCTTGGGCAGGATTTTTGCCGCTTGCCGCAGGACTTTGGATCTGTGAGGGTGAAGCCGCCGTCAGGCAAACAATTTTAATATTGTAAATTGACACGATTGTGTAGGGCAGATATCATCCGCCCGCAGTTTATGTAGTAATTTGTGACTATCCGCTCTGTAGGGGTCGGCGACTCGACGACCCTTTGACGCGTCAGCGTCATTGTAAATCTGTTATTTCGCCCGTGTCTTGTAATACGCCCTCTGCTTGCGGCTTGTCACCTGTGCCGCCTACGGCGGCAGCGGTGCGTAGAGTCGCCGCACCCTACAAAGAACGTTGAGAGACAAAAAGTCAAGACAAAGCGGGCGAATCCGTGCAATACCCCTCAGTCTCGGTTTTGCCGAGTCGGTTCCCCTGCTGGGGAGCCATGATTGAAACTGCTCGCAAATCCAAATTTATCTCTGTTACAAAACAACCCCCAACCGCAGCAGCTGCGATTGGGGGTTACATACATATTATTTATTCCCTGCGGGTTTATCAATCCGTTACGGGCAGGCTCTCTATAAGATCGGTCAGCTCATAGTAGAATTTGAGTGTCTGACTCTTCGTGCACTGCATTCCGATGACCGTGCCGTGGTCGCCCTCGCGCGTGGGCATGACGTACCATTTGGCGGTCTCAAGCTCCATGCCGGGGGTGTAGTCCTCATGCTCGTCGGTGAACGGGTAGCGCGCCGATACGACGTTTACAAGTCCGTCATTCGGAAGCCACGATGCGTCTATCTTGTAGTCGGAGAACAGGTTCTTCGAGTATGCGCCGAGAAGAGTGGCTGACGGGCGAAGAACAACGAGCGTCTTTATCTTCGGAACCTGGCTTCCCGCAAGCGTCTTGCGCGTGGTCTGATACGAATAGGAGAAATAGTAGACTCCGTCTACCGGCTTTGAGAACTTGTTTATCTCCTCGGCTCTCTCGGGATACATATCGTCCGCCGCGGTGTCGGTGTGGGCCATAATAGTCATGAAAGCCTTTATGAACGCCTCCTCGGGGGTCGAGCCGTCGCCCGGTATGGGGGTCAGACCGAACTGCTCGAGGTGGAAGTCAACATAGCCGTTGAGCTTCGAGCGACCCATTAAGCCGGCGTAGGCGTAGCATGCTGCTTTGCCCAGCTCGGCCATGTTCATGCCGTCGATGATATATGCGAGCGTCGTGCCGTTGTGCGGGGCGCAGAGCGTTGTGACGGAGTTTATGTAGTTGCCCTTGCCGCCGGTGAACAGCGGGGAGATGTCGTCCGGAGTTGTTGCCGACTGCTCTTCGGCGCTGCCGTATTCGAGCAGAGCCGTGAGCGTTCTGACCGTCGCGCCGCCGAACGAGTGACCGACGAGATTTATCTTCTTTATATTGCCGTCCGCGTCTGGCTCGCCCCAGCCCTCAATCATGGGCTTTGTGTAGGTTCTGCCGTAGCGGCTGTGGTTGAATTTCTCGGAGTGCGCCTTGCCGTAGTCAACGCGAGTGCCGGTTATCTGCGCGTAGAGCTCGCATACTCTGTCCCAGTTGCTCGACATCGGGCCGACGGATGCGGCATAGCTTTCATAGTGAAGCTTGTTCAGCTCGTCCATGAGCGAGCATGATGCCGAGCCCCAGTAGGGGATCGTGTCGTCGATTCCCTCGTCCTCGCCCCAGCCGAAAAGACCGTGGACATATACATAGGGGTATTTGTTGACATCGGCTGACTGAATCGCACCGACTCCCTGCACAGCGAGAGTGAATATGAGCGCCAGAACGGTTATCAGACTCAGTGTGCGTTTAATGATTCTCGGTTTCATCAAAATTCCTCCTATATTATTACATATAAAAGCTTATCGTATCAATCAAAAGGTAAAATTACGTATTATAAAAATACCGTCGACTTTCAATTTTTTTAAAAAGACGGTTTTATACATTTTTTAGCATTGTTACAAAAATGTCAAACTTATGTGACAAAAATGACGAGATTTATAAAAAGAAAAAATTCCCGGACAATAAAAACGGACCTTTCGGCGAATAATAGGCGCAGCCTCGGCGATACTAATCGCAAAAGGAGTGAGAAAAATGATCGACAGAATATCGCTTATTTTAGTAATAATCGGCGCGCTCAACTGGGGCAGCATAGGCCTGTTCAAATTTGATATCGTCGCGTGGATATGCGGCGGCCAGGGATCGATAGTCGCGAGGATCATATATACGCTCGTGGCGCTCGCAGGCATCTGGTGCATCTCGCTGTTTTTCAGGGAGAATACGCTCCTCGAGACGAACGACGAAAAAACGAAGTAAACTTTTCAAAAAAAGGAATTGAAAATTGCAGCGGCGGCGGAGAGTGCAAAGGCGCTTTTCGCCGTCGCTTTGTTTAACGCCGACTTATCTGATGCAAAGCCGAGCGCAAAAATTTTTAAATTTTTTGATAACTTTGTAGGGAAAACAGGATTTTTTGCGTATATATTATTGAAAGGGGTGAGAACGGATGAGACTCAGCGACAGTTTTCTCGAACAGCTGCGCGCAAATACGGATATAGAGAGCGTCATTTCTCCCTATGTCAACCTGCGCCGAAGGGGCAAGAACCTCGTCGGACTCTGCCCGTTCCACAACGAAAAGACCCCGTCGTTTACCGTTTATCCCGAAAACGGGAGCTTCTATTGCTTCGGCTGCGGAGTCGGCGGCGATGTGATAACATTCGTGCGCCGAATGGAAAATCTCGACTATATGGAGGCGGTCAAGCAGCTTGCGGACAGAGCGGGAATGGCTCTGCCGGAGGACGGCTATGACGATACCCTCGCCAAAAAGCGCACCGCCGTTTTGGCGGCGAACCGCGCGGCGGCGAAGTTCTTTCACTCGCAGCTCTTTACCGACAGAGGCAGACATGCCCTCAACTATTTCCTTGACCGCGGGCTGACTATGGAGACTATTCGCCACTTCGGTTTGGGCTTTGCCCCGGACGATTGGCGTGCGCTTAAAAATCACCTCAACGAACAGGGCTTTGACGATATTTTGCTCGAGAGTGCGAATCTCCTGCGCCGCAGCGACAAAAACGGAAAAGTTTCTTATTATGACAACTTCCGCAACCGCGTGATGTTTCCGATAATCGACCCGCGCGGCAATGTCATAGCGTTCGGCGGCAGAGTGCTCGATGACTCGAAGCCGAAATACATAAACACTTCGGACACGCTCGTTTATAAAAAGAGCAACGGCGTCTTTGCATTGAATTTTGCAAAGAACGGAAACGACGGCAAGCTTATTATCGCCGAGGGCTATATGGATGTCATAGCCCTGCATCAGGCGGGTTTCACGAATGCCGTCGCCTGCCTCGGTACCGCGCTGACAAAAGAGCAGGCGAATCTGCTTTCGCGCTATGCGGATGAGATAATCCTCTCGTATGACGCCGATGAGGCGGGGCAGAAGGCGACCGCCCGCGCGCTCGGAATATTCGGCACCACGGGAATGGAGATAAAGGTTCTGCGCCTGACCGGCGGCAAGGATCCCGACGAGATAATCAAAAAATACGGCGCTCAGCGTTTCCGTGATATCATAAACGGCGCGGCGAACGACACGGAGTACAGACTCCTTCGAGCGCGCCAGGGAATCGACCTGTCCACCGATGACGGAAAGGTGAAATATCTTTCCGCGGCGACGGAGGTGCTCGCGGGGATACCGAGCCCTGTCGAAGTCGATGTCTACGCCTCGCGCCTTGCGAATGAGCTCGGCGTGGACAAGCTCGCTATCGAATCGCAGGTGAAATATAAGCGCGAGGGGCTCAGAAAACGCCGCATGGCTCAGCGCGAGCAGGATCAGAAACGCCTGCTGATAAACGGACAGAACACAAAGAACCCGGAACGCTCCCAGCATCTGCGCGCCGCAAAAGCGGAGGAAACGCTGATAGCCTCGCTCATGCGGAACCCGGATTTTTATAACAAGCTCAGGGACGAGCTGTCCGCGGATTATTTCGTCACCGCGCTCAACAGACGCATCTTTTCGGTCATTCTTTCGCGCCTTGACGAGGGCGGCAACACCGAACCGTATTTCCTCTCGTCCGAGTTCACTCCCGATGAGATGGACGAGGTCGAGCGCATATTCCGCTCTGCGGCTCAGCTGAGCAACACCGTCGAAGAGTGCGCCGACTGTATAAAAATACTCAAAGAGGAAAAAAATAAGCCGGAGAGCATAAAAGCCTCCGAACTGAGCGACGACGATTTCGCAAAGCTGTTCAGACCCGACAAACAGGATTGATATTCTGTTTTGGGTCATGACATAAAAGACCGACTCAATATGCAACATAAAGAGAAGGAGACAGAGAAGTAATGGATGGTATCGAAAAAAGACCGGCGGTGAAAGCCCTTATCGAAAAGGGTAAAGCCGCAGGCAAACTGACCACCCAGGAGATCGACACGGTAATAGTCGACATGGATCTTGATATCGAGGATCTTGATAAGCTCTATGAGTCTATCGAGGCGCAGAATATCGAGATAATCGACGACCTGTCGATGCTGGATGTGGATGATGTCAACTTCGATCTGGGCGAGACGCCCAAGTCGACCGCTGACACCGCGGGGGTCACTGATGACAAGAACATCACTATCGACGACCCCGTCAAGGTCTATCTCAAGGAGATAGGCAAGGTCCCGCTGCTCACCCCCGAGGAGGAGATCGAGCTCGCCATCAGAATCGGCGACAACGACCCCGCCGCAAAGCGCAGACTGACCGAGGCGAACCTCAGACTCGTCGTCAGCATCGCAAAGCGTTATGTCGGCAGAGGCATGCAGTTCCTCGATCTTATTCAGGAGGGCAACCTCGGACTTATCAAGGCTGTTGACAAGTTCGATTACACAAAGGGATTCAAATTCTCGACCTACGCCACATGGTGGATAAGGCAGGCGATAACCCGCGCCATAGCCGATCAGGCGAGGACGATAAGAATCCCCGTTCACATGGTCGAGACCATAAATAAGGTCAAAAAGACCAACAGCCAGCTGCTGCACAAGAACGGCAGAGACCCCACGGCGGAGGAAATCGCCGAGGTACTCGATATGCCCGTTGACAAGGTGCGCGAGATAATGCGCGTGGCTCAGGAGCCCGTCTCCCTTGAGACCCCCATCGGCGAGGAGGAGGACAGCCATCTCGGCGACTTCATCCCCGATGACGATGCTCCCGCCCCGGCGGATGCCGCTTCGGCGACCCTGCTCAAGGAGGAGCTCGCCCATGTGCTCAAGACCCTCACTCCCCGTGAGGAACGCGTGCTCTCGATGCGCTTCGGACTCACCGACGGCCATCCTCACACCCTTGAGGAAGTCGGCAAAGAGTTCAACGTCACCCGTGAGCGCATCCGTCAGATTGAGGCGAAGGCTCTGCGCAAGCTTCGTCACCCGACGAGAAGCAAGAAGCTCAGGGACTACGTCGAATAATAAAACAAAAAACAGCTGCAAGTGTAAAAACTTGCGGCTGTTTTTTATATTATTGCTCGTGCTTTATTTCTTGTACTTCGCCAGCAGACCTTCGAGGTTCTTGTGGAGTATCTTTTCCCTGTCCTCGTCGCTCAGCGGCAGGGACATAAATGTTTCAAGCTCCTTCTTGACGTTCCACATCGGGTAGTCCGAGCCGAAGAAAATTTTGTCCGTGCCGAAGATGTGAATCATCTCCATTATCCTCTCCGGACTCATTGCATAGAAGCTGCTCGATGAGTCAACATATACTCCCGCCTCCGAGAGCTCTTTTGAGCCGTAGCCCCATTCCGACCATGCACCGAAATGCGCCGCGATTATGTCTAGATTTGGGAACTTTTCGAGGACTTTTATTATCTTCGTCGGCTTTGAATATTGCGTGCGGTAGTCGCCGGTGTGAAAGAGTATCGGCAGTCTGCCCTCGAGCACTTCGTACATGCGCATCGCTTCAGGCGCGTCTATGTCGAACTCCTGAAAATCGGGGTGCAGTTTTATTCCCGAGAGCCCGAGCTCTATCGCTTCATCAACGATTTCCGGTATCTCGTCGCCGCATCCGGGGTGGAGTGTCGCAAAGCCGATGAAGCGGTCGGGGTGCTCCGATACGCTCTTTGCAATAAATGAGTTTATCGAGCGCACCTGGTGCGGTGTCGTCGCGACCGAGTGAACAAGAAATTTGTCAACTCCCGCTTCGTCGCCGACTTTGAGAAGCATGTCGACCGTGCCGTCGAGGCTCATGTCGATGTCGTAGAAATCGCCGATGCTGCGTGCCGCCTTTTTGGCGAGCTTGTCCGGGTATATATGTGCGTGGCTGTCTATTATCATTTTTACATCTCCAGTGTGTTGAAACTTATTTTATGCGCGTCAGTTTACCCCTCACTGCGTGATAGTTTATCTCTCCGAGCGCGAATATCGGCGCGTCGCTTTTGAGAGAGTCCGAAAACACTTTCTCAAATTTCGCGCCGGGCATCGCCTCGTTTATTCTTATAACCTTTTCACCGTCTTTGCAGTTGAGCCCGGTCATTCTGCCCGTGTGCGGGTCAAGGCGCGTGGCGATGAGCGTGTGTACCTTGTACTTTTCGCATATCGGGCGCAGCAGAAATTCGGGAGACGCCGAGCAGACGACTGCGGGGAGATCGCGGTTCTCCGGGCGGAAGAACGGATATATTCTCTTTTCATTCTTCTCCCAGAACTTTTTGACCATCTTTTCCGTGTTCACAAAGCGCAGGAAGCAGAAGAATCTGCCCTTCATCTTGTCGCCGCCTATCTTCAAAAAGAAGCAGGCGAGGCAGACGAGCTGATAGGGAAGAATGACTATCAGCCACGGGTGCCGGACAAGGCAGAAGAGATAGAACACGCTCTCCGAGTCAACGGGAAAAACAGTCTTGTCAAAATCATAGAGGTCGAATTTCATTTTATAACTCCTTAAAGCCTGACTGTGAGTGTATTGCCGTCAAGCTCATGGACGGTCTTCTTGCCGCCGTATATTATATTTGCCCTGCCTTTTCCGGTGAGCGAATATGAAGTCAGCTTGCCGCCGCTCCAGGTCATGTCGACCTTTATGTTGCCCTTTGCAAGCAGACCGCGGACGCTGCCATCACTCCACTTGTCGGGGAGAGCGGGAAGAAGATATATCTTTCCGTCGAAGCAGTCGAGCAGCATCTCGCAGACTCCGCTGACCGCGCCGAAGTTTCCGTCTATCTGGAAGGGCGGGTGCGCGTCGAAGAGATTCTCGTATGTGCCGCCGCCGTGGGAGTAGTTCATGCCGGTCGAAGCCTTGAATCTCAACTGCTGATCGAAGAGCTTCAATGCGTGGTTGCCGTCGCGCAGGCGCGCCCAGAAGTTTATCTTCCAGCCGAGGCTCCAGCCCGTGCCGTCGTCGCCCCTTATTTCGAGCGAGCGTCTGCAAGCGTCCGCAAGCTCAGGCGTGCCGTCTGCTGTTATCAGATGCGCGGGGTGCAGACCGTAGAGCATCGAGCAGTGGCGGTGGTGTATCTCCGATTCTTTCTCTTCGTTGTACCACTCGAGAAGCTGACCCTTTTTGCCGATTCTGAACGGCAGCATGCGGTCGAGTTTGTCTTTGAGAATTTCTGCAAACTCCTTGTCCTCGCCGAGGATATCGGAAGCCTTGATGCAGTTTTCAAACAGCTCGCGGATTATGCTCATCGTCATTGTCGTCGTCTGCGAAACGGCGCAGTTGCTGCCGTTTAGGACGAAGTTGTTCTCGGGCGAGGTCGAGGGCGCGGCGATGAGATAGCCGTCCTTGTACTCGACGAGATAGTCGCAGTAGAATTCCGCGCTCTTTTTCATTATCGGATAGGCGGTCTCACGCAGATATTTTTCGTCCATGGTGTATTCGTAGTGGGCGAAAATATGCTCGCAGAACCAGCCGGGCGACATCGGCCAGAATGCCCATACGGCGCATCCGCCGACGGGGGTAGTCATTCTCCAAATGTCAACATTGTGATGCGCGACAAAGCCGTGCATGCCGTACATCTCTTTTGCCGTGCGCTCGCCCGCGACGGACAGATCGCGCACCATCTCTATCAGCGGCTCGTTGACCTCCGGCATGTCGCAGGGGAGAACGGGCCAGTAGTTCATCTCGGTGTTTATGTTCACCGTATAGTTGGAATGCCACGGCGGGCACAGCTTTTCGTTCCAGATGCCCTGAAGCGTCGACGGCTGCGAGCCGGGGCGCGACGAGGATATCGCGAGATAGCGTCCGAAGTTGAACAGCAGGGTGTAGAGAGCGATGTCATTCTTGTCTTTCTTGAAATCGCGCAGACGCTTGCCGGTCGGTATGTTGTCTTTGCCGTTCGAGCCTATGTCAAGCTCGACTCTCGAATAGAGCGCGCGGTAGTCGGCGATGTGCGCGGATTTGACCGCTTCGTAATCGAAATTTTTCGAGAGTCTCTCGATGCAGGGCTCGAGATGCGGCTTGCCGTTTGTGAAAGCGTTGTTCTGCCAGCCGTTGAAGCTCGTCTCTGCGGTGAGATAGAGCGTGACGACCGTCGCGCCGGTTATCTCTATTCCCTTGCCGCTCACGTGCTTTTTGCCGTCGGTATCGGCTTTCACGGCGCAGGTGAAGAGCATACCGCGCTCGCTGTCGACTTTCGAATAGCTCTGCTTATCCGACTGACCGTTCGTGTTGTGCTCGCTCGGCGCTTCGCCGCTCATGACGAGCAGACCGCTCTGCGACTTGACTTTGTGATGAAGCTGGCATCTGAGGCTCGCTGTGACGTCAAACTTGCCGCTTTCGCAGATGAGGCGGACTGCGATAATTTTATCGGGATGCGACGCAAACAGCTCGCGGCGCATGATGCGCTTGCCCTGCCTATAGCTGACCGAGGCGATCGCCGTGTCAAGATCGAGCGAGCGGATGTAATCAGACTTGCGGTCGGAGCCGTCGAAAGTCAGAACGAGGTCGCCCAGGGGCAGATATGCCTGGCTCCATGTGCTCATGAAGTCGGATTCTATAATATCCTGCGACTCGCGCAGCTTTCCGTCAAGCGCGAGAGCGCGGGCCTTCTGAAAAGCCTCGAGCGAACCGGGGCGTATAGTGTTCTTCGGGTGTCCCGTCCAAAGCTCGTCGTGGTTTAAAGAGACGGTCTCTTCCTTTACTTTGCCGTATATCATGCCGCCGAGCGTTCCGTTGCCGATGGGCAGCGCCTGAGTCCAGGCGGAGGCGGGCTTGTCATACCAGAGAAATGATGAATCCTTCATTTTTTAGCTCCTTATTTAAGAAGTAATAGACTAATAGATTATAGAAAAAATCGGGCTTTAAGTCAATGCTTTTAAGAAAATGCAGGAAACCCTGCAATTTTTGCTTTGCCGTCTTGCATTTTTATGTGGCTGTATGCTAAAATCATGTTACATATGTAAACGGAATAAGGTGAATATCCAATATGACAAAACAGCTGCTTTCAAAAATAGAGGGCTGTTACTCTTCTATGTCCAAGGGACATAAGCGGATAGCCGACTACATAACCGAAAACTACGATAAGGCGGCGTTCATGACCGCAGCGAAGCTCGGCGACACGGTCGGAGTGAGTGAATCGACTGTCGTCAGATTCGCGTCCGAGCTCGGCTTTTCGGGCTATCCTCAGCTTCAGAAGGCCCTGCAGGAGGTAGTCAAGAGCAGGCTGACGAGCGTCCAGCGCATGGAGGCGGCGGGCGGCGAAGATATGCTCGAACACGCGTTTTCTTCCGATATCGAGACGATAAAGGCGACCCGCGAGAGCATCTCGCGCGAGGCGTTCAACGCGAGCGTCGAGGCGATAAACCACGCGAAGCATATCTATGTTCTCGGCGTGCGCAGTGCGGCATCGCTTGCAAGCTTTGCGGCGTTCTATCTCAATTTTGTTTATGACAGCGTGGCCCTTATCGAACCCGCCGGAACAGGCGAAGCGTTCGATCAGGCGTTCAGAATCAACAAGGACGATGTCTGTATCGCGATAAGCTTCCCGAGATATTCAAAGCAGACGATAAATATGCTGCGCTTTATCTCCGACAGGGGAGCGACGGTTATCTCCGTCACCGACAGCGAAAATTCGCCGATAGCGCAGTTCGCGACCCATCTTCTCCTCGCGCGCAGCAGCATGGTCTCGTTCGTCGATTCCCTCGTTGCTCCGCTGAGTCTTATCAACGCGCTGATAGCGGCGGCGGCGAGCGAAAAGAGCGGTGAGGTCTACAGCAATCTCAGCTCGCTCGAAAATATATGGGACGAGTATCAGATATACCAGACCCACGAGGACGAGTAAATTTTTCAAAAAGAGGTAAATTATGCCTGAAGTGCTTGTAATAGGCGGCGGAGCGGCGGGGCTTATGGCAGCCGTCACCGCGGCAAAAAATGGCGGCAAAGTCGTTCTGCTTGAACGCAACGAAAAAGTCGGCCGAAAAATAATGATAACGGGAAAGGGCAGATGCAATGTCACAAATGACTGCGCCGATCTCAACGCCCTTATCTCGGCTGTGCCGGTCAACGGTAGATTTCTTTACAGCGCGTTTTCGCGCTTCATGCCCGCAGATACAATGAATTTCTTTGAATCCCAGCACGTGCCGCTCAAGACTGAGCGCGGCAACCGCGTTTTTCCCGAGTCGGACAGAGCTTTCGATATAGTCGACGCGCTCTTCTTCGCGGCGAAGCACGCAGGTGTTGATATAGTGACCGGCAGGGCAAAGGAGCTCATAATCGAGTCTGGCAAAGTCCGCGGCGCGATACTTCATTCCGGCGAGCGGATATATGCCGACAGGGTGATAATCGCCACCGGCGGCAGGTCTTATCCGCAAACAGGCTCAACCGGCGACGGATATGAACTTGCAAGACAGGCTGGGCACACCGTGACCCCGATAAAGCCGTCGCTCGTTCCGCTCGAAGCGCACGAGGGCTTCTGCTCGCGGCTTCAAGGGCTGTCGCTGAGAAATGTCTCGATAACCGTTGAGGACACAAAAACGGGAAAGCACATCTATTCCGATTTTGGCGAGATGCTGTTTACACATTTCGGCGTGTCGGGTCCGATGATACTCTCCGCGAGCTCGCATATGCGGCAGATGGAGCGGGGGAGATATAAAATCGTCATCGACCTCAAGCCCGCGCTTTCGGAGCAGCAGCTCGATGCGCGCGTCCTGCGCGATTTCAGCGAGAACAACAACCGCAATTTCATAAATGCGCTCAACTTCCTGCTCCCCAAAAAGCTCGTGCCCGTCATAGTCTCTCTCTCGGGCATACCCATGGACACAAAGGTCAATTCCGTCACCCGCGAACAGCGCGCGAAGCTCGTTTATCTGCTCAAGCATTTCACGGTTACAGTAACTGACTTTCGCCCGATCGAAGAGGCGGTTGTCACCTCCGGCGGCGTAAAGACCTCGGAGATAGACCCGAAAACGATGCAGTCGAAGCTCATAGACGGTCTGTATTTTGCGGGCGAAGTTATAGATGTCGATGCCTACACGGGCGGATTCAATTTGCAGATAGCGTTCTCGACCGGACATCTTGCCGGAGAGAGTGCGGTTCAATAAAGAAAGCATGAAAGGAAAATCTCTATGTCAATAAATGTTGCAATCGACGGCCCCGCAGGAGCGGGCAAGAGCACAATATCACGCCGCGCGGCTCAGGCGCTCGGCTTTATCTATGTTGATACCGGCGCACTTTACCGCACCGTCGGACTTAACGCACTGCGCCGCGGAGTCGACCTTGAAAACCCCGAGGCTATCGCCGAGAGCGTCAAGGGTATATCCGTTGAACTCAAATATGAAAACGGCGAGCAGGCAGTGTTTTTAAACGGCGAGAATGTTTCGGCGTTTATCAGAACTCCCGAAGCGTCAATGGCGGCTTCGAAAGTCTCGGCGGTGCCCGCAGTCCGCGAGTTCCTTTTCGGCCTCCAGCAGGATATCGCCGCCAAAAACGACTGCGTCATGGACGGGCGCGATATCGGAACCGTTGTTTTGCCCCACGCGCAGGTCAAGATATTCCTCACCGCTTCCGCCGAGGAGCGTGCGCGCCGCCGCTATAAAGAGCTCATAGAAAAGGGCGAAAAGGTCGAATACGAAAATGTGCTTGCAGAAATGAAGCAAAGGGATTATAATGATTCCAATCGGGCTATCGCTCCGCTCAGAGCCGCGCCCGACGCCATAACGGTCGATACGACGGAGCTTTCGCTCGACGAGTCGATAGAGAAAATAAAAAATGTTATTAAGGAGAATCTTTGATGGAACCGAAGATTAAAGGTAAAGCGTTTGACTACAACGATACCAGAGACAGAAAATTTTATGACGTTTTCGTTTGGATGTTTCATCCGCTCGCAAAGATTGTCTTCAAGACGCAGTATATCGGACGCGAAAACGTGCCGAAAACGGGCAGTCTTATAATTGCCTCGAACCATCGCAACTCATACGATCCCGGTCTCATTGCCGCGGCGAGAGTCCGCAAGATTCACTACATGGCGAAGCTCGAGCTGTTCAATCTCAATAAGCTCGCTTCGTGGATGCTCCGCCACCTGAATGCGTTCCCGATAAGCCGCGGAACGGGCGACCAGCGCTCGCTCAACTACGCCATCCGCCTTGTCGAAGAGGGCAAGGTTCTCGGCATATTCCCCGAGGGCACGCGCTCGAAGGATCCAGACGGCAAGATGCTGCCGCCCAAAGCAGGCATCGCGCTTATCGCCAAAGCCACCCATTCCGATGTTCTGCCCGCGTGCATCTATTTCGAGGGCAAGAGCAAGTTCCGCAAGAAGATAACCGTCCGCTTCGGCGAGGTCATTCCCTATGAGGAACTCGGACTTACGGACGAATCAAATATGAGTGAGATAAAGGACGCTTCCAGACTTGTCATGGGCAAGATAGGGGAGCTGCTTGAAAAGGGCCATGAAAAGGATTGAGGTTGCAAAAACGGCGGGCTTCTGCTTCGGGGTCAACCGCGCGGTCGAGATGACATATAAGCTCGTTGACAGCGGAAAAAAAGTCGCTACTTTCGGTCCCCTGATACATAACCCGGTCGTTATAGAAGATCTTGAGAAAAAGGGCGTTAGGGTGATAAACTCGCCCATAGAAGCGTCCGCCGATACTACCGTCGTCGTCCGCACCCACGGAGTCGGCGCGAGTGTCTATCGCAGCCTTGAGGCTACGGGCGCCGATATCTGCGATGCGACCTGCCCGTTCGTCAAGAAAATACACAGGATAGTGGGCGAGAATTCATCGCCCGATATCCCCGTGCTCATCGCCGGAGACAGCGGTCATCCCGAGGTCATCGGCATCATGGGTCACTGCCGCGGCGAGTGCTTTACTTTCCGCAACGCCGAAGAACTCCGTGAAATTTTCGAAAATCATTCGGAATATTCCGAGAAGAAAATAACAGTCGTCTCACAGACCACTTTCAGCGTAAAAGAATGGCAGGAATCCCTAAAAATAATAAAAATACTATGTACAAATGCAAATGTTTTTGATACAATATGTAATGCTACGCAGGATAGGCAGAAAGAGGCTTCCGAGCTGTCGCAGCGGGTCGATATGATGATAATCATCGGCGGCTCGCAGAGTTCCAACACGGCAAAGCTCAAGGGAGTGTGCGAAAAAAACTGCTCGACTTATCTTGTGGAGCGCGCAGCGGATGTTAAAAATATCGATTTCTCCGCCTGCGATGTTGTCGGCGTTACTGCAGGGGCATCAACCCCTGCGTGCATAATAAAGGAGGTACTTTGTAACATGTCCGAAATTCTTAACGAACAATCCAAAGAGCTTGAGGAAGGCGCAGTCGAGCGTAAGACCGATGTCGCTGAGGCGGCTGCCGGTGAGCTCGAGGAGAGCGCAGCTTCCGCACAGCCGGCGGAGGAGGTGCCTTCCGAAGAAGCAGACGAGCAGGACTTCTCCAAGGCTCTTGAGGAGTCTCTCAACAGCATGAACAACGACCAGAAGGTCACCGGTATCGTCATGGGCTTCTCACCCACAGAGATCCAGGTCGACATCGGCAGAAAGCATGCCGGCTATGTCCCCATGGACGAGTATAGCGCAGATCCTGCCGCTGACCCGAAGAAGGAGCTCAAGATAGGCGACGAGATCGGCCTTATCATCATGAAGACCAACGATGCAGAGGGCACCGTTATGCTTTCCAAGCGCCGTTATGATGCTATGCAGGCATGGCGCGATATCGCTGACGCGGCTGAGACCGATAAGGTCTTCGAAGGCGTTGTCACCGATGTTGTCAAGGGCGGCGTTATCGCTGTTACCGACGGCGTTCGCGTTTTCATCCCCGGTTCTCTTGCAACCGCATCGCGCAGCGAGTCTCTTGACAGCCTTCTGAGAAAGAACGTCAAGTTCCGCATCATCGAGGTCAACAACTACAAGAGAAGAGCTGTCGGCTCCATCCGTGCCGTACTCAAGGAGGAGAGAAAGGCCGCTGAGGAAGCTTTCTGGGCACAGGCTGAGGTCGGTCAGAAGTATACCGGCACCGTCAAGTCTCTTACCAACTACGGCGCATTCGTCGACATCGGCGGCGTGGACGGAATGGTTCACATCTCCGAGCTTTCCTGGAAGCGCATCAAACATCCGTCGGATGTCCTGAAGGTCGGCGACGTTATCGATGTCTACATAAAGGCTCTCGATCCCGAGAAGAAAAAGATTTCTCTGGGCTACAGAAAAGACGAGGACAATCCGTGGGAGATCCTTCGCAAGAACTATCCCGAGGGAACCGTTATCGACGCTGAGATAGTCAGCCTTACCGATTTCGGTGCATTCGCAAGAGTTATCCCCGGCATTGACGGTCTTATCCACATTTCTCAGATAGCGGATCGCCGCATCGAGAAGCCCTCCGACGTTCTCAAGGTCGGCGATAAGGTTCAGGCGAAGATCATCGGCATCGACTTCGACAAGAAGCGCGTCAGCCTTTCGATCAGAGCTCTGCTCGAGCCCGCCGCAGAGGACGAGGCTGAGGAGACCGAGGCTGAATAATCAGTTTTGATTTCACTATCCGGTTTCTGCCGTTTGGCAGGAGCCGGATATTTTTATCCCCGCGCGTATGCTTTTGCATAAATTTTGCACAAAACGCGCCGCGCGCTGCAATATCTTTTCTATCCGCGCAGACGGAAAATATATTGTACCGCGGGGCAAAGAGTGGTATAATTATTTTTATAACCGAAGGGAGGCAGATCGATGAAACGCATAACGCTCGTCTGCGGTCATTACGGCAGCGGGAAAACGAATTTCGCGCTCAACCTCGCAGTCAACGCGGCGAAGCGCGGCGAGAAGATAACGCTCGTCGATCTCGATATAGTCAATCCCTATTTCCGCACCGCGGACTACAAGGACGAGCTTGAAGCGGCGGGAGTCAATGTCATTGCCCAGAATCTTGAGGGCACTACCCTCGACGCACCCGCGCTGACGGCGAGGATGTTCTCGATTTTTGAGGAGAGCATGGGCAGAGTGATAGTCGATGTCGGCGGCGACGATGCGGGCGCTACCGCGCTCGGACGCTTTTCGCGCCAGCTCAACGAGTCGGGCTATGATATGCTCTGCGTCGTCAACAAATTCCGCAAATTTATTTCAAGTCCCGATGAGGCAGTCGGGCTGCTTGGGGAGATAGAGGCGGCGTGCCGTCTGAAAGCGACGGGGTTAGTCAACAACTCGCACTTGGGGGCGCAGACGACTGCGCAGGACATTCTTTCGTCCGTCCCTTATGCCGAGAAAACGGCTGAGCTCGCGTGTCTGCCGCTGATATATACGACGGCACCGAAGAGTGTCGCGGGCGAGCTCGAGGGGAAGATAGACAATCTCTATCCTGTCGATGTGCTCGTGAAGCTCCCATGGTAAAAAATTTTTGACCGATACCGCTTCCGAGGCGAAGCGGCGGATATATAAGTTCGGTATTCTTGATTAGGAGGAACAGATATGGCAAAAGTCACGATCAATGAAAACACCTGTAAAGGCTGTGAGCTTTGCACGACGGCATGTCCGAAGCATATTATCAGCCTTGCTAAGGATAAGCTGAACCTAAAAGGTTATCATCCGGCGTGTGTCACAAATCCCGACGAGTGCATCGGATGTGCGGCGTGCGCTATTATGTGTCCTGATTGTGCAATAACTGTTGAGAGATAAAGAAAGAAGAGGTGTTGAAAGTGTCAGAAAGAGTTCTTATGAAAGGCAACGAAGCTCTGGCAGAAGCCGCTATCCGTGCCGGCTGCCGCCACTTCTTCGGTTATCCCATCACTCCCCAGAACGACATTCCCGAATACATGGCGCGTCGCCTTCCTCAGGTGGGCGGCTGCTTCCTCCAGGCAGAGAGCGAAGTTGCTGCAATCAACATGGTCTACGGCGCAGCAGCTGCCGGTGCAAGGTGCATGACAAGCTCCTCCAGCCCCGGAATCAGCCTTAAGCAGGAGGGCATGACCTATCTTGCAGGCGCAGAGCTTCCCTGTGTTGTTGTTAACATGGTTCGCGGCGGCCCCGGATTGGGTTCCATTCAGCCCTCCCAGGGCGACTATTTCCAGGCAACCCGCGGCGGCGGACACGGCGATTACCATCCCATCGTTCTCGCTCCCGCTTCCGTTCAGGAAACCGTTGATCTCATGCAGGATGCATTCGACCTTGCAGACATCTACCGCACTCCCGTTATGATCCTTGCCGACGGTATCATCGGTCAGATCATGGAACCCGTTGAGTTCCACGAGAAGAAGGAAACCCGCGAGCTTCCCGCAAAGGACTGGGCAGCAACCGGTTGGAGTCCCGCAAGCAATCGTCCCCGTGCAATCGTCAACTCTCTCTACATTGAAGTTGAAGAGCTTCAGGAGCTGAACGACAGGCTTCAGGCAAGGTATCAGCACATTCGTGAAAATGAATCCCGCGCTGAGCTTTACAACACCGAAGGTGCGGAAATTATCGTTTGCGCATACGGCACCGTTGCCCGCATTTGCAAAGCCGCAATCGGTCTTTGCGCAAAGCAGGGCGTTAAAGTCGGTCTGTTCCGCCCGATCACCGCATGGCCCTTCCCCGAGAAGCAGCTTGCGAAAGCAATGGCTCAGGACAGCGTAAAGAAAGCAATCGCTGTTGAAATCAGTGCAGGTCAGATGCTTGAAGATGTCAAGCTGACCGTAAACGGCACCAAGCCCGTTGAGTTCTACGGCAAACCCGGCAGCTACACGCCGACAGCCGAAGAAATTGCAGAATATATCATGAAATCAAGGGAGGCTTAATTATGCAGACCGTATTTAAGAAAACCCCTATCCTGACCGACGCGGTGCTTCATTATTGCCCCGGCTGCGGTCATGGTATCGTTCACAGGCTCGTTGCGGAAGTTGTTGACGAGCTCGGCATTCAGGATCGCACAATCGCAATCGTTCCCGTCGGCTGCGCAGTATTCGGATATAAATACTTCAATCTCGACTCCATCGAGGCAGCACACGGAAGAGCGCCCGCCGCTGCAACCGGTGTTAAGCGCACCAACCCCAACAATGTTGTTTTCACATATCAGGGTGACGGCGACCTTGCTTCCATCGGCACGGCTGAAATCGTTCACGCTGCACACCGCGGCGAAAAGATCACCACGATCTTCATCAACAATGCAATTTACGGCATGACCGGCGGTCAGATGGCTCCCACGACTCTTGTCGGACAAAAGACCACAACCAGCCCCTACGGCCGTGATAAGGATCATTGCGGCAGCCCCATCCGCATTGCGGAAATGCTCGCAACCATTGAAGGCAGCGCATACATTGAGCGCGTTGCCGTCAACTCCCCCGCTAACATCGTCCGCGCCAAGAAGGCTATCAAGAACGCTTTTGAATGCCAGCTCGCAGGCAAGGGCTTCAGCCTTGTAGAGGTTCTGTCCAACTGCCCCACAAACTGGGGTATGAGTCCCGTTGAATCTATGGAATGGCTCGAAAAGAACATGATCCCCTATTATCCTCTCGGCGTTAAGAAAGACATCACCAAGGAGGTATAAGTTATGCTTTGGACTAATATTTTCGCAGGCTTCGGCGGTCAGGGCGTTTTGCTCATCGGTCAGCTCCTTGCGTATGCCGGCATGTATGAGGGCAAAAATGTCAGCTGGCTTCCCTCCTACGGCCCTGAAATGCGCGGAGGTACCGCAAACTGCTCCGTTGTTGTTTCCGATGAACCCGTTGCGTCCCCCGTTATCAACAAGTGCGACTGCGTTATCGCGATGAACCGCCCCTCTCTCGACAAATTCGAGCAGAATGTTCTTCCCGGCGGCAAGCTGTTCATCAACAGCTCCATCATCGACAAAAAGGCAACCCGCACCGATATCGATGTTTACTACGTGCCCTGCAACGAAATTGCAGACAAGCTCAACAACCCCAAAGTTGCAAACATGGCAATGCTCGGTGCGTACCTTGAAGCAACCAAGGCTGTTCAGACCAAGAGTGTTCTTGATGCACTGCTCTATAAACTGGGCGAGAAGAAAGCTGCACTCATCCCCCTCAATGAAGAAGCAATCGAAGCAGGTGCTGCAAGCATCCGTAAATAATTCGGTTTCTTTTCGGTATTTTTCAAGTTGAGCACAGGCTTATGCTCTGATATGGCTCAGCTCATGAACCCATGCTGCACCGCACAGCCGCAGATCAGGTTGTGCGGTGCTCTTTTTATATCTGATTCGGCACTGCACCGCTATTAAACTGTTCGATTCTTTTCAATACAAAACAAGGACGAGCCGGATTTGTCTCCGACCGTCCCTTTCATAAAAACAGGCTGTTTTTCAGTTCAATTTTCTTTTCACAAATCAGTTTTAAACCGATTTAGGCTCAATCGCAGTATCCGAATGTGCCGAATGACAAATTTCATGCCATTCACAGTCTCCGCAGACAGTTTCAAAAAGCCGTGCATCAGCTATAATGCATTTAGCTTTTTCGAAAAGTGCTCCCCATTTCAGCACCGTGCCCGGTTCAACTTTCAACAGACTCATTGCCGCCGAGTCATATCTTTTGACCTTTTCGGCGCATCGACAGCACACGTCATCAGAACTCTGAGGTTCGGTGCGGTTTGGGCAAGCATTGCAGACGGCATCGCTTGCCGGCACAATTTTGATATCGGCATCCGGTTTAAGTTTCCGGACTATAGTGTTCATATTATTGATAAACTCATCACTGTATCCGCTTTGCCGATAATTCAGGATGCAAAACACATGATGCGGGCGTAAAATCTGCAATTCATCCATTTATGGCAGCACCCCCGTCACACGCGCACCAACAGATAGCCATCCTGCCCCATCGGCACTTCACACACGGTTTTGCCGTTAAGGAAAGCATAACATCCGCCGCGCGTATTGTCGGCATCGCATATGCTGTTCACAAGGAAAACGGGACGCGGAATCTTTTTTGCCTGCTCGGCATACTCATCAACAAGTTTTGTGCGCCACATTTCCGTGTTGTATGTTACATATACGGGATAAAGCAAAAAATCAAATTTTTCTTTGTTTATCTGCTCAATGTTTTCCTCGTACCATAAGTCCCCGCAAACGGCAAGGGCGATTCGTTTACCCATATATGTAAAGGTTTTGAAACCATCGCCCTCCTTATAGTGCTCATCGGTAATATCGTACTCCTTCCATCCTTTTGAAACGCGACGGAAATTGTTAACGATTTCTCCATTCTTTCCGATGAACATATACGAGCTGTAAATCGCTTCATCGCAGAGTTCGTAATAACCGAACGAAACCGCAACGGAGTATTTTTTTGCTGTGTATCGCAGCATCTTTATCGGCTGTGAATCAACGCTTACAGCAACTGTTCTATCCCTTTCGAAATTCCATTTCAAGCTGTTAAAGCCCTGAAGATAACTTTCTCCGAACGCAACAAGGTCAACTTTTTTTCGGAGTGAGGCAAGTGCCTTTTCAATACGATTAACATTCAGTGCTATTGAATCATCAAGCGTCGGTTGAGAAGCAAGTGCAATTTTCATGTTATTAACGTCCTGTCTCTTTTCGTCAGTGAATTCTTTTTTCACAAATTTTATGTAAACGCATCGAAATGCCTGCCCCCCATGCACGCTCTGTGCAAAAGGAGCAGGCGTGTCATGCATTAATTTTGGCAGAGCCTTTAATGCATTTTATCCGAATCAATCGGCAATCATTGCTGCGCGAAGAATCATGGTCGCATCGGTGATTGAAACCGTGCCGTTACCGTCAAAGTCCGCCGCAAGGATCTGAGTATCGGTCAGCGCAGCCGTTCCCATTGCATAACGCATTGTCATGAGCGCATCGGAAATGGTTATTCTGCCGTCTTTGTCAACATCGCCGATAGTGTACGGCGGGTTTACATACGTAATGGAGATATCGTCAACCCAGCCTTTGTCCTGTCCCTTATTGACGGAACCGTCCTTTTCGTAGGACCATTTGAATATGTAGTTGCCGTCGGAAGGAGCAGTGTACTCATAACGGTTCCATATTGTGGTTTCGCCGGAGATGTTTTCAACGACGTTGCCGTTTACATAGAACTTGAGCTTATCATAATTCGCCTCGCTGCTGACTGCCCATGCAAAAGTGAGCTTATCACCGGCGGAAAGGTGAACCGTATCC
>ENA-ORSK01000181-ORSK01000181.1-human-gut-metagenome-genome-assembly--contig:-NODE-181-length-67117-cov-6.944738_pt1 | contig 67117 bp, 69 predicted proteins | sample MGYA00242192_ERZ509159 | MGnify/ENA primary metagenome ERZ509159 (study PRJEB26280, sample SAMEA2338663) | human gut metagenome | biome: human gut; feature: human-associated habitat; material: faeces...
TTGTCCTCATAGAGAGAGGAAAACAGCCTGTCAAGCTCCGCAAGGCGTTTGTTCAGCTTCTTCTTTTCTTTCTCTAATGATTTCGCCCTGCTCTGGTCTGTTTCCGTGAGCCGCCTTTCTATGGCTCTGACCGCCTTTTCATCATTGACCGCCATATCCGCAAATCGGTTGATGTCGGTGAGGACAGCGTTGAACAAGTCCCTCGCTTCAATGCTGTGTGCGGTACACATGATATTACCGTATCTGCCATAATTATTGCAGGAATATTGTACGCAGTCGATGATGTCGGGGCGTTTCCTCCTGTTGGCACTCATAGCCCGCATGGCATAACCGCAGTCCGCACACTTAATAACGCCTGCAAAGATGTTCTCAAAGCCGCCCTTGTTTTCTGGTAATCTGCGGCTTGTAATAAGCTGCTGTACGGTATCAAATTCCTCCTGCGTGACTATCCCCTCATGGGTGTCTGGTATCACTTCCCATTCTTCGGGCAGCTTAGAGGGGCGTTTCTTGCTTTTCATGTTGGCGGCAATCCGCTTGTAGCCTGCAAGGTTTCCCGCATATATCGGGCTTCTTAAAATGCCCCTTACGCTGTTCTCGCTCCAAATATAACGGTTTTCCTCGTTACCCTCAAAGTACCGCTCATAGCCTGTTGCCCCTTGCTCCACTGCATAAGCGGCAGGGCGTAGGATATGCTGTTTGTTGATGTGCTTGCGGATTTTGGCGATTCCGTTGCCCGCTAATGCAAGGTCGAATATCTCCCTTACCACATGGGCAACCTTGTCATCTATCAGCAGGTGATTATGGTCGGCGGGGTCTTTGACATATCCGTATGGTGCTGTCGTCCCCATGAATTTCCCCTGCTGAAACCTCGCTCGGTACGCCGATTTTATCTTGACCGACACATCGGCAGAGTACATTTCGTTTAGGATGTTGCGGAAAGGCGTGATGTCCATCGCTGATTTATTGAGCGTGTCCACGCCGTCATTGACCGCTATATACCTCACGTTATGCTCTGGAAAAAACACTTCCAGATACAGTCCGCAGTCAAGATAGTTCCTCCCCAGACGTGATAAATCTTTCGTAATCACGCAGTTTATCAGACCGTTTTCAATGTCCTTAATCATGTTCTGGAAACTTGGTCTTTGGAAATTCGTACCAGAGTAACCATCGTCCACATACGTTTTTGCTAAGTGCCATCCCTGCTTTTTCACATAATCCGTGAGGATGGATTTCTGTGTCGCAATGCTCGCACTCTCGTTATCCGTGCCATCGTCCTTTGACAAGCGGCAGTACATGCCGACTTCATAAATCTTGTTCTCCGTTCTTATTCCTGCCATACTGTAAAACCTCCGTATCTGTCCTATCTGTTTTCATGTCCCATTGCGTACATTCTAAGCGGATATCCCCTCATTGTCGAAGGTGTCACCCTCGGCAATCTTCTTCCGAATATCCTCGGAGATAATCGGGATAAATGCTTCTGTGACTGTCTGTGTGCCGACATATTCACGGCTGATTATCATCTGCACTGGTGCTTTCGGCACGACACGCTTTCTCTTTTTATCTGTTTTCTTATCCTCACCCATACTTAAATCTTCCTTTCCAGACAGGGCAGGAGAACGTCTGGAAACGCCCCGTCCTGTCAATCAGATACCATCAATCCCCGCTGTTTACTTCCTTCTGTAATGCTTTAAGGAGTGCCGCCGCTTCATCAGCGTTCAACGTGATACCCTTTCCGCACTTCTCACGGTTCGGGGAAAAGCTGCGGATGTCATATTTCGGCTCTCTCCCGTTCCATGAGATAAGATTGATTTCCTTTGTGTATCCGCTGTCACTCGCAGACAATACGGCGATTTCCTTTACAATCTCATATTGGATTTCTTTCATTCCCTGCCCCTTTTCTGTCTTGGCTTTCTGGTTTTTATCCGTCCAGAGTTTCATATTTACTTTCCGAAAAGAGAAGATTAGCGGCTGTCCCTGCCCCGTTTCCTCTGCAACTCACGCTCCAAAAGTTTGATGATGGTTTCCTCCATCTGCTTCGGCGTTGTGTTCTTCGGAAAATACTTTTTCAGCTTGCTTGTGTTGATTTTCAATGTTTCTTTCTGGTTTCCCTTTTCCTCGGTCATAATCGCAAATATCGTATCCATGTCAAGCTGCCCGCTCTGGCTTAACTGTTTCATCCGCTGTGCCTGTGAGAGTGAGGGCGTTGCTTCTTCGCTCTCCATCGTGGCAAAGAGGTTTTCCTGCTCGTCTTTCTTCAAAAAGGACAGTTCCACCGCAGGCGTGAGGGCGATTTTCCCCTCGTCCACCATCTGCAAAATCGGCGGTATCAATTCCGTCAAGCGGATAAATCTTTGTACGGTCATCCTGCCCACGCCGAAGCCCTGTGCCACTTTGTCGTCCGTCCGCAACTTCGTCACAACTTGTGACGAGGTTAAGTCTGTGCGGAAACCCTGCCGCTTCATGGCTTCGGATTTCATCTTGTAGGCAAACGCCCGCTCGCTCGGCAGGATATTTTCACGCTGTAAATTGCTGTCTACAAGGGTAATGATGGCTCGGTCACGGTCTAAGGGCAGGACAAACGCAGGCACGGTATTTATCCCTGCAAGCTCAGAAGCACGGACACGCCGCTGTCCTGCAATCACTTCATAGCCGTTCCCGTCCTCTTTCGGGCGTGTGATTATCGGCGTGACAATGCCAAATTCCTTGATGCTTTCCGCTAACTCTGACAACGTTTCATCCTCTGCCACATGAAACGGATTGTCGGGAAACGGGTACAAGTCTTTGGTCTTTAACACCTTAAAATCCTGTTTCTTCATTCACATATCTACCTTTCTTTCACTCTGCTTTTATGGTTTTTCTGCAATTCTTCCAACACTTCTGGCGGTATTTTTGACAGCAGCCGCCCCATCTGCTCGTTGGTTCTCTGCAACTCAAATATCTTCTGATTCGCTTTCTGCACCTTTAGTTCCTGCTCATACTTTTCATCACGCATACGCCCCGCATAGTCTGATTCCTGTCCGATTTGCTCCTTTAGGCTGTCGATATAGGCACTCTGCTTACTGATTTCCTTTGAGAATTTCTCCACGTCTGGGAGCCATGCCGCAATCAGTTCCAGTGCCTTGTCACGCTTCTTCCCTGCATTAAAGGCGTTGATGTCGGACAGGGCAGACACGATTTCCTCATACTGTTTATCAAGCCTGCCGCCCAACTTATAGAGCCATGTGGGGACGTGTTTCCGTTTCGTTTCCATTGAGGACTGACCCCGTTCAAGCTGATTCCACCGTGAGGACATCCGCTTATGGTAGGCAGTCTGCCACTCGGATAATGATTTCTGGTTGCCTAAAATAGACTTTGCTGACAGCTTGTTGTCTGGCGTAATCGGCACAAAACAGAGGTGCATATGCGGCGTTCTCTCGTCCATGTGGACAACAGCGGAGAGGATATTTTTCTCCCCGACACGTTCCGAAATGAAATCCAGAGCCATCGTAAAATACGCTTTCTGTTCCTCTGGCGGCAGGCTGTTCATAAATTCTGGTGAAGCCGTGATAAGCGTTTCCACCATCATCACGCTGTCTTTCCTCGTCCTGCACCCCGCTTCGGCTACCATGCGGTTAATCTCTTTCTTGTAGGTGTAACGTGGCGGTTTTACAAGGTGGTAGTTATTTTTCGAGCGTTCCATATCTATATCTGGATTGCTTTTATAGGCTTCTTTCTTCCGCTCATTGTGGCGTTCGCAAGCCGCAACGCCGCCCGCTTTGCGTTTCTGGAAACGCAGGATTGCATAGGGCATAATCCATCATCTTCCTTTCTTCGGCGAGTAACTGCCCTTTGGGTGACAGCGGTGACGGCGGTGACAGCAGTTTTGGGATACCCCCTTATTGCCGTCACCGTCACCCCGATATTCTTTTATCCGAAGCCGCAAGGCGCAGGATAGCAGGGCGACAGCCCTGCTTTAAGGGAGTCCAGAGGGAACGTCTGGCACACGACTTTGCAGGGCAAAGTGTAGTGTGTTACACCCTGCAAACGCAGTCGGAAAAATCGGAGAGATTTTTCTGACCGCAGGGGTGGTTTTACACGCCCGAAAAGGGCGGGTGAATCCCACGCCTGCATTTTGCGTTTGCGGGGTGTTCTCCCGCAGGGATGACATCGGCGGGGTATCCTAAAATCACTGTCACCGCCGTCACCGCTGTCACCCGCAGGGCAGAACCGCCAACTTTACATGGCTTTAAGCGTCAATGACAGTAACAGGGGGTATCCCAAAACTGCTGTCACCACCGTCACCGCTGTCACCCGCCCTCCTTGCAAGGGCAATCTGCCTGCCGTCTTTCCTGCGGCTGTACTGGTAGCAGATACGGTTCTCGCTTAAAAATGTGGTGCGGTATTCATTCAGCCATTTCGTAATCACTGTGGGTATGGTTTCCGTTTCCCCCATAGCGGCTAACAGTTCCGTTGCCGTGCCTGCCCATTCTTCCTTATCCCTCATAAAATCCACCAACCGAAAAAGGACGTCTGGTATCGTTTCTTTCGCAAGCTGCTCCTGTGTTTTTCTCTCCACAAGTTCCCAACTGCAATCACGGAAACGCAGCGTGTATTCCTGATAAGGCGTGTCCCTGCCCGTCACATACAGCTTGGCGGTGTCAGATGCCCGTTTCTCCTTTTCCAGAACAAAGGTAGCGTCCGCACTCCCCGTTAAGCCTGTCGTCCCAGACACCTTGTTGAACACATCGCTGTCATTCTGCTTTCGGATGTGGTGTACGACAATGACCGCCAGAGAGTGCCTGTCGGCAAAATCTTTGATTAGGGAGATGTCCCCATAGTCGCTTGCGTAGGCATTGTCTTTGGATGCGGTTCGGACTTTCTGCAAGGTATCAATCACAATGAGCCTGCTGTCTGGATGGTCTTTCAGATAATCTTCCAACTGCACGATAAGACCGTCTGACAGCTTGCAGCTTGCCACGGCAAAATGAAGCCGCCCGCTTGCTTCATCCGTCAAGCGGAATAATCTGTCCTGTATGCGGCAGAACGTGTCCTCAAGGCAGAGGTAAAGCACATCGCCCTCCATTGTCGGCATGTTCCATAAAGGGATTCCCTGCGACACGCATAGGCATAGCTTCAGCATGAGCCAGCTCTTGCCTATCTTCTGTGAGCCGCAGAACAGCGACAAGCCTGTCGGGATAAGACTGTCCACCACAAAGGACGGCTTCTCAAGCGGCTCATAAAGGAGCGTTTCGGCGTTGACTGTCTGTAACTTCTGCATGGCTTTCCTCCTTTCGGGCAGTTATCTTGTTGTTGCACATAAGCGTTGACCTCCTTAAAAATAGATTTACTCCCACGAAAAAAGTGAGAGTATGTAATGCCGCCAATCCCACACAAATAAAAAACAGATTTCTTTTTCGGGCGGTGTCGGTCACGGTTGGAGATATTTCTTCAATTTCCGCCTTTACTTTCTCCTTTGCAATCGCAACAGATTTCTGTATTGCCGAAGCGGTGCAATGCTCCATAGCGGCGATTTGGTAAAAATTGAACTCATACTCGTAGTAGAGCAGGAAACGTCGCCTTTGTATCTCTGGCAGTCTGTCAACCGCCTTACAGAGCAGTTCCGCCCGTTCTGCTTCAATCATTTGTTCCTCAATGCTCTTAGGCAGCTTTAACGCCCGCCTGTTCAGCGTTTCGTCCCATACTTCCGAAAACTCCCTGTGCCGCTCGTCCCATTGGAGAAGATTCCTGTTCCTGCGTTCCATCTGCCGAAATTCAAAGAATAACTGCTCGGATACTTCCAGTTCGTGGTGTTCCCCCTGCCCGTCCTTAAAACTGATAAAATACCTTATACCGCTTTCCGTGGATTCCTCCCGAAGCGTGTACGCCTTAGCTTTATATGCCATCCCGTTTTCCTCCTGCCAAAAATAAGCGGGGAGATTCCACTCCCCACCCAGTAGCCCGCAGAATAATGGGATGTATTAGACGCTTACAAAATTTTCCGAAGCTTCTTCCGCAGATGGTCTAACCTCGCATAGATGGCACCAGTCGTCAAATGCACAAGTGGGGCAATCTCCTTTGTGGAATACCCCTGCATTTTCAGCAGGACGATTTTCAAGGTACGCCCGTCCACCGTGACTAATACTTGATAGAGATTTTCGCTCTCAATCTCGTCCAGTAACTCCGCAACTGTATTCACCTCCGCTTGCCGCTCCCTGTCTGCCATGTCCTCAAGGTATTCCGCAACGTCATTCGTCCATCGGTAAAACCGCCTGTTGGAATTGAAGTCTGCCCTGTCCGCTATGCGTATCTGCTCAATGGTCACTTCATCAACGCCGCACTCACGCAGCAGCTTTTCCTCCGCTTCTTTCCAGATACGCCATTTCCTGTCCTCCCGTCCGTGGTTGTATGCCATTCTTTCTTCCTCCAATCAGAATTGATTGAGAGGGCAGAGAAAAGCCCCCTCATTTTCCCAAAGGAAAAAACAAGGGGGCTGAACGCCTTAAATTTTAATTTTCTATTATCTTTCTTAGTTTTCTTAGGATTCTGGCTTTGCGTTTGTTCACAACGCTCTGGGTTATGCCTAACCTCGCCCCGACTTCACGCTCGGAAAGTCCGTCAAAAAAGATTGCCTGTATCAGCTCCTGTTCACTATCCGACAGCAAAGGCAGGGCGGCTTTCAGCCTGTCCACCATGACCGCATTGACAACGGTTTCTGCAATGTCCACCGCTTCATCAGTGATAAAGTCCAGAGGATTCCCCTCGCTGTCCGTAAATCCGTCGAGAGATAGCAGTCTATTCTTTGTATCTAATTTTTGCAGATAACGCCACCGTTCCTTGTCACGGTAGAAGTCTGTGTATTGCTCCCTCACGACTTCAAGCAGACAGCCTTGAATGGGGATAAACAGCTTGTCCATATAGGTCTGGTCGGATTCCCTGCGGCGGCAGAAATCCATGTAGGACAGTTCCACATATCTGCCGCTTTCTTTGATAAATACCTTTCTTGGTGCATATTTCACCATAAATACCTCCCATCTGAATTTTTGAAATGTAAAAAATCCAGATGGAGAGGCGGAGAACGACACCGCATATCAGAAACAGCCCTACGGCACTTTCCAACAAAAATCGACAAAAGAAAAACCGCAAAGGCTCTGTGACCTTTACGGTTATAGGAAATAGTAATTCTATTGTATGGAGATTGTACTTCTACTTTCAAGGCAGGAAGTACCGCTGCACTGGCAGAAATTTTTTTAACTGGTTTCCTGCCGTTCTCTGATATGCTATGTATTGATAAATTTTGCTTCGTATGAGCAGATAGATAACTGCCCGAAAAAAGGACATAAAAAAATCCCTCCAAATTTAAAAACAAATTCAGAGGGTAATTTAGGGTATAACAAAATAACCCACCCGAATATCGTTTTTTTTATTTGGTGAGTTTGTTCTTTCAAATACGAAACAAAAAGAGCCGATGATTCGTGAATTGTTCCACAATTTCATCGGCTCTGCGTCTTAAGCGTCTGGCTCTTTGATGACAGTTATCTTCAAGTTGTCAACTTTAATCAATCTTTCTTGTCTGCATTTTGGACAATAAAGGGGATAATTCTCCAAAACAGTGTCCTTCCTAATTTTATTACGGGTTTTGCTCCCACAAACAGGACACAATATCCATTCGCATTTCATCATAATTAGTCTCTAATCCTTTCAAATCTCATTTTATATGACTTTTGCAAGCTGTTAAGCTAACTTGTGGAACATATGCCGAACCTTATCTATACGGCTATTCGGGCGGCGGGGTTGGCAAATAAATTTACCAATAGCTGTCTGGTATCCTTTTAACTCTGTCAAACAGACTCCCTGCCCATTTGTGAAATAAGTTAAATCGTTCCTGTATTCTTGAATACATCTGGCAGGGATTTCTCCTTTCAGAATGACCTCGTCATTCTTTATCTGAGTACTTACAATATCTGCACAATACCTTGGAGCATCATGATACGCCCGTGAGAGATATTCCTGCGGTGCATAAATTTCAAAGTGGAGATATGGCTCTAATAGTTCTGTCCCTGCTTTTTTTAAAGCCTGCTCCAATACGATAGGGGAAAGCAGCCGAAAGTCTGCGGGGGTACTTACAGGACTATAATACAATCCATATTCAAAACAGATTTTACAGTCTGTCACTTTCCATCCATACAGCCCCTGCTCGCAGCCATAAAGAACCCCCTCCATAACCGCATTTTGGAACGATTGGTTTAAATATCCAAGTGAAACTCTGCTTTCATACTGCACTCCGCTTCCAATAGGGAGCGGCTCTATGGACAACCCGACAGAAGCCCAGAAAGGATTTGGCGGGACTTCTATGTGGATGGTATATTCTGCTTTTCTAAGCGGTCTCTCCATATATATAACAGTAGGCTCTTTTATTTCTGCCTCCACATGATATTTTTCCTCAAGGATGGCACAAATGACTTCCATCTGCACATTCCCCAAAAAAGAAAGTATAATCTCATGCGTTGTAGTATCCACATAATATTTTAAAAGAGGGTCGCCATCTGAAATTTCTGTAAGTGCCCCAAGCAATATTTCCCGCTGTTCAGATTTCTTTACTGCAATCGTTGTTTGGAGCATAGGGAGAGGATTTTCAATAAATTTTCTCTGCGGCAACAGCATTTCGTTCCCCAAAATACTGTTTAGCTGCAAAACATCATTTGGTAAAATTACAATATCACCAGAGCAGGCTGTATCGGATGAATATAATTCACCGTTTGTCGGAACACACATCTCTGTGATTTTTATTTTCTCTTTTTCAGATATTCTAATAACATCCCTCAAATGCAATGTTCCGCTATATATACGCACATAAACAAAACGCCGCCTTTTCTCTGAATATTCAATCTTAAAAACCTGCCCGCATAGTTCAGATTGACCTTCAGGCGTTGATGAATAAAATTTACTGGCAATCACTTCTATAAGCTGCCGAATCCCCAGATTGTTTTTAGCGCTTCCGTGATAAACGGGAAATAACGTTCCGTTTTGGAATCTCCTGTTTTCTTCCTGTTCCAGTTCTGACATTTTAAACGGTTTCCCTGACATATATTTCTCTAATAGTTCATCGTTTCCCATAATTACCGTATCCCACTGTTCCATATCGTCATTGTCTGTTACATTTATATGGGGATGCTGCCCAACCTTTTGCTTCACTATAATTTCCGAAGAAAGCTTTGCTTTCATTTCTCGATATACCATTGGCAAATCAATCCCCTCTTGGTCAATTTTATTGATGAAAAAAATTGTCGGAATCTTCATTGTCTGTAGTGCATGAAACAGTATACGGGTCTGTGCCTGTATGCCATCCTTTGCAGAAACTAATAATACTGCTCCGTCTAATACGGATAAAGAACGGTATACTTCCGCCAAAAAATCCATATGGCCTGGCGTATCTATAATGTTGACTTTTACATCCTCCCACTGAAAAGATGTCACTGCTGTCTGGATAGTGATTCCCCTTTGACGCTCCAAATTCATTGTATCTGTCCTTGTTGTGCCTTTATCTACGCTCCCTGGTTCTGCAATTGCACCACTGGTATACAATAAACTCTCCGTTAATGTTGTCTTTCCTGCGTCAACGTGAGCCAGAATGCCTAAGTTAATTATTTTCATGTGATTTTCCTCCTATCAACACCCAAAAAAGGGCATAAAAATACCCAGTGATAAATACTCCTATCACTGGGTAAATAACTCCAATAGCCCCAAAACACTTATATGTTTTCGGGCATATAAAATTACATGATAAAAGTATTCTTAAACTGGGTACAAAAAACTAAGCCCCATATTAAAAGTGAAACGGGACTGCTACTTTTTGTTCCCACTATCAAATTGACAGTTTATTTAAGAATACCTTGCCGCATATTTATTAACTCCTTGTATAATACTGAATCTAATTATATTCCTTAACCCTTTATTTGTCAAGCTGACAAACTAAAGCAGAAAAAGCGGCAGGATTTCCCCCTGCCACTAATCATCTGTTTATGCAAAAATAATTTCCTTTTCCACAATCTCCCTCGCACAAGCCCTTATGTTATTGAGGCATCCTGTCCATTCTAAGGCGTTTTCTGCCTTTAGCCGTTATGCCCTGTGCCTGTTTCATACCCTCTATGAGCCTTTCAAAGCGTTCCTGTGCCTGTCTGTTGATGTCGGCAAGGTAGGCGTTTAGCCTGCCGCTTGTAAGAAGATTGGCGTATGTAACTTTACAGTACTGTTTTAGATAATCTAAATGCCGTTGCCCCCAGATGCCTATTGCCTGTTCTTCTTCGGCGGGTACAGTTAAGCACGGTATCAAATAATCCCCTTGCCTTTCGTATTTGCCGCCCAGTTCCTCAAATAATGATTTTGCCATTGTCTGTTACCTCCACATTCTTTTTTATTTTGAATGTCCGCAAAATCCGTCCTACATCCGTCGATCTCGCCGCTCATCGTAAAATGCGTCGGTATCTCGTCCGGTAAAGTTGCCATACCAACAATCGCAATGATAAAGCATACAAGCAAAAGTACATAGGACAGGATCTCCAGCACAAGATGCCTTTTTGTCATATATGGTTTGTTCATGTTTACACCCCTTTCCTACTATGGCTGCAGCATCATAAACCTATCAGTAATGAAACAATCGCAGATTGCATCAATGTATATCAAGCTCCGGCGGTACATCCAGCTCGGTTGATACATATTTTCCATCTTTTTTACGCTGTCTGACACATTCGGAAAGCAGATATTCTATCTGTCCGTTGACAGAACGGAAGTCATCTTCTGCCCATGCGGCAATATCGGCATATAGCTTTTCCGAAAGACGCAGCGGAATCTGTTTTTTGGCAGCCATCAATAAAGACTTCCCGAATTTACGATGGGCTGCGCATCATGGTTGCCGCACAAAACAACTAAAAGATTTGATACCATGGCTGCTTTTCTCTCCTCATCCAGTTCAACGACCTGTTTCTGGCTAAGCTGCTCAAGAGCCATTTCCACCATACCGACAGCGCCGTCTACGATCATTTTTCTTGCATCTATGATAGCAGATGCCTGCTGACGCTGCAACATAACAGAGGCGATCTCCGGTGCATATGCCAGATAGGTGATCCTTGCCTCAACGATCTCAAGCCCTGCATCATTGACCTTGCTCTGGATCTCATCACGGATCCTTGCTGCGACGATCTCGGCGGAACCTCTCAGGCTTCCTTCATCTGCCTGCCCGTCACCTGTCGTATCTACATTCGGTGCCACATCATATGGATAAATCCGCACAATATTACGAAGTGCGCTGTCGCACTGCAGAGATAAATATTCTTTGTAGTTATCTACGTTAAATACTGCTTTTGCGGTGTCTGTCACACGCCAGATCACGGCAATTCCGATCTCGACCGGATTACCGAGACAGTCATTGATCTTCTGTCTGCCGTTGTTCAGTGTCATTGCCTTTAAAGAAATCTTCTTTCCGGAAGCTTCTGCTACAGAAATTGCTGCGCTCTCTCCGGAAATATTGAGTGTTGTCTTGGCTGTCTGGATATCACCGGACTGTGCCAGCTTTGTCGCTGCTGCAGGATTGATCGCACTGCAGAACGGATTGACAAAATAAAAGCCTGCTTCACGGATCGTACCGACATACTTACCAAACAATGTCAGTACAAGTGCTTCCTGCGGCTTTAAAATACGCAGACCGCAAAGCGGGATCCACGCGATCGCTGTTACGACAATGCAGAGAACCATCAAGACAAGTGTGCCCGTACGCGGATAGTTTTCATAAGAGATCGCGAAAAGCACGATGCCCGTGATCGCCAGCGCATAAACCAGAAGCTCTGCCAGCAGAACTACCATACCGTTTTTCTTTGTTGTGTAAATTTTTTCATTCATAGGAAATACCTTCCTTTCTATTTGATATCATCATGATATCACTTTGTATTTATTTGTCAATAAATATTTTTTCAAAACCACCATGCAATCCTCTACAGCAATTTCCAAAAGAAAAAAGACGGGAAAACCCGTCTTTTCATGTCCTGTTATCTGACTTCTTTCTGTTCCTGTTTATCCTTTTCTTTTGATCCGCCGTGTTCCATTTTCCATCCCCATATGCCTGCAGCGATCACTGCAAGACCCATGAGACCGGCAAAAATATTTTCCGCCATTATGATAATCCTCCTTTTCAGACATCATTCATGCGGTAACCGACTCCCAGTTCATTTAATATGTATTTATATTCGCCCGGCTTTTCTCCGAATTTCTTCCGGATATTTGCCATGTTGACCTGCAATTTTTTTACGCTGCCATAATCGGAATAACCCCATACCTTTTTGATGATTTCCGCATAGGTAAGTACTTTTCCCGCATGCAGCGCCAAAAGCTGTACAATATTATATTCTGTCTGTGTCAGTTTGATCTCTTCTCCCGCGATTGAAACCCTTCTTGCATCATATTCGATTTCCATGTCATACAGAGAAAAAGATTCCCGCACGCATTTACCCGTACCCTGAAAACGGCTGTTCCGAAGTGTTGCACGGACTCTTGCCAGAAGCTCCGCTGTCCCGAATGGCTTTGTCACATAGTCATTTGCGCCGAGATCCAATGCCTCCACCTTATCAGACTCATCGGTTCTGGCTGACAGAACAACGATCGGTGTATCATTTTTTGCCCTAATCTCCCGAATAACATCAACTCCATCCATATCGGGCAATCCCAGATCCAGAATGACAAGATCCGGATTATGCGAAAAGAACATCGTCAGACCGTTCTTTCCGTTCTGTGCAAAAATAACCTGATAATCATTCGTCTCAAAGATCATTTTCATAAAATTGCAAATATTCTTTTCGTCTTCTACTACAAGAATTTTATAGCTGTTCACTTAAGCTGTCCTCCTCATCAAGCGTAAATCGGAAGATACATCCGCCTTCTTCCCGGTTTTCCACGGAGATCTCACCATCATGTGCCTTAATAATAGATGCACATACCGCAAGTCCGATTCCCATGCTCTTTTTATTATGATCTACGGGAGCATCCTTGATCTCAAAATAATCTTTGAAAATGCTCTTTAACCGTTCCCTGGGAATGCCACAACCATTGTCGGCGATCTCAAAAACAACTTTTCCGCCTTCCGTATGAACCGTCAGGGAAAGCTCTGTCATTCCCTGTGCATGCTGCACAGCGTTTTCCAGAATATTGATGATAACCTGCTCGATCAGCACCGCATCCATCGGAATACTGATAAATTCATCCGGGATTGACACGGTTACTTTCTGGTTTGGATATCTTTTCTTAAATTTCACCAGCACAGAGTTGATCAGCTCTTCCAGCACAACGGAATTTTTTTTGAGCCTGACACCTCCGTTATCAATTCTTGTAATGGACAGAATATTTTCAACCATATTCATGAGCCATTGCGTATCTTCTCTGATACCTGTTATAAGCTGCAGGATCTGCTCTTTTTTCAGATGATCATAATTTTCTATGATCGTCGTACTCGAACCATAGATCGTTGTCAGCGGCGTTCTGAAATCATGTGATACTGCACGAAGCAGATTACCGCGCATTTTTTCCTTTGCGCTCTCTGCCCGCACCTTTTCCTGCCATTTCAGCTGTGTCATTACAGTACTTGTCATGATCGTGATGATCAGCATGATCAGTGCGGATATGATGTTTTCCGGTATACTGAAGTTAAATGCAAAATATGGAAATGCAAATACAAAGTTCAGCGCCAGAACACTCAGGATTGACGCAACAATACCGTAAACATATCCTTCTGTTACACGCGAAACAAGAAATACTGCAAGTGCCATGATCGCAGGCGCTACCATATCAATCGCAAGATAGTGCTCTATGATAATACAGACAAGCAGACAAACAGACGGTATCAAAACCGTTTTCAGTATGTTTCTTCTTATGTTTTTGTTCATGGTGGCCTCCCATACAATACATTATAAATAGTTACCGGTTAAGAATCAGCAAAGGATGCTTTGCATTCAAAACTGCGGTATGTTATGATTTTCCGGTAAAGCAATATCTGTAAAGATAAAGGAAATAAAGGAGAAATATTACAAATGATTAAAAATATATTGTTTGATGTTGGAAATGTACTGCTTGATTTTGATCCGGAGCGGTTTTTAAAAGAGGCGGGCTATACAAAGGAGCAGCAGGAAATTGCCATGCGCTGTGTATTTACGCATCCACTGTGGGATCAGCTTGACAAAGGAACGGTCACGGAAAAAGAAGCCCTGCAGGAATTTATCAAGGCAGATCCTGCGCAGGAAGCTCTGATCCGGGAAATCGCCGGGCGCACAAAAGAAACTCTTTTCCCGCTTTCCTATGCGGATGACTGGGTAAAATCCTTAAAGGCACAGGGGTATCCTGTTTACATCCTGTCTAATTACGCCGGAGAATTATATGAAAAAACAAAGCACCTTATGACATTTTTACAATACGTGGATGATGCTTTGTTTTCGTATCAATGTAAAATGATCAAGCCTGACCGTGAAATTTATGCCTATGCCTGCGAAAAATTCAATATTTTACCGCAGGAAACTGTTTTCATTGATGACCGCGCCAAAAATATCGCCGGCGCAAGGGAGTTTGGGCTGCAGGCTCTGCAGTTTACCTCTTACGAAGAAACCTCCGCCGAGCTTCGTGCACTACTTGGCAAATGAAATTCCCATTATGCCTAATGTCAGTGAGCTTCCCGCTATCTACTGTAAACATATCGGTGATCGAATAGTGGGGGAATGCCACCTGCATACAGTTTAGTCAATTGGCAGGCGGAGAAGCTGCCAGCTCAGATCGATCATTTCCTGCTTTTCCATAGAATTTTCAAAAATAATCTTCTGCTCCCGTTTTTCTGCGTGGAGCAGATTTTTTTCTCCCAGACGTCTTTTCAGCTCTTTTGCCGTTCCCATACTGCCATCAATGATCTCGATCCTTCTGTTGCCCAGAAACTCCCGAAGGTGTGGTCTGAGGAACGGATAATGGGTACAGCCGAGCACGATCGTTTCTGTTTTGTCTGTTATGTAAGGAAGCAGATATTTGGAAAAGTAAGCATCCAGAAACTCGCCGTCCAGATGTCCTTCCTCGACAAATTCCATCAGTCCCGCACATGGCACGGGAATGATATGCGCCTGCTCTTTATACAATCCGAGCAGATTGTGAAATTTCTCCTGCCGGATCGTCATAGGGGTTGCCAGCACTAAGATCTCGCCGCCCTTATACTGGCTGACTGCAGGCTTGATCGCCGGTTCGATCCCGACAAGCGGAAGATCAGGGTACATCAGCCGCAGATCCTTTACAGCCGCACTTGTCGCCGTGTTGCAGGCGACCGCCAGTCCCTTGATCCCCCGTTTCATCAGATTTTCCACCACATGAAAGGTCAGCTCTCTGATCTTTTCCCGGTCTTTCACGCCATATGGCGCGTTTTTGGAATCCCCATAATAAATAAAATCTTCATTTGGCATGATCTGCACTGCTGCCTTCAGTACGCTGATCCCGCCCAGACCGGAATCCATAAATCCAATCGGCAGTTCTTTTTCTTTGTTTTGTTCCATTTTTGTGTCCCTGTTTTGTTTCTATGATAATTTTAGCAGATATTACTTGCTTCTCTACGATGCCTACGAATTGTTCCGCAGCTACGCTGCTCTCGCAATTCTACAAACATTCAGAATTCGCAGATTTGCCTTGCAAATCGCTACTTCCTCATGTTTGACGGGTATCAAAAACAAAAGCGCAATCATACAAGTATGATAGCTTTTGTTTTTGATACCCTGATATCGTTATTATAAAATCATATTTCATGCGGCGCAAGCACATGCTGCATATCCGCCGGCATTGGGGCGGTAAACTCCATACGCTCCCCGGTGATCGGATGCGTAAAGCTGATCTTATGCGCGTGCAGCGCCTGTCTGTCGATCAGTTCCTTATCCGGATTATACAGATAATCGCCGATCAGCGGATAGCCCAGATATTTGAGATGCACGCGGATCTGATGCGTCCTGCCCGTCTCCAGCACAAGCGCAAGCAGGCTGTGTCCGTTAGCTTCCGCTACCACACGGTAATGCGTTACCGCTCTGTCTCCGTGTTCAAAATCTATCATACGCTCCAGGCACGAGCTTTCTTTCCGTCCGATCGGCGCATCGATTACACCGGCAGACGGCGTTACCTTACCCTTTACGATCGCATAATATTCTCTGCTGATCCCCTCTGCCTGCTCTCCCTGCAGGGATTTTGCCGCAACCTGCTGCCCCAGGATCGCACCGCTTACCATATGCTTTGCCACGATCGTAAGCCCGGATGTATCTCTGTCCAGCCTGTTGATACATCGAAACACAAAGGGCGTATTTTTCTGCCTGAAATACCACGCCAGCGCATTACCCAGTGAATTATCATAATTATGCAGTGATGGGTGGATGGGCATGCCCGCAGCTTTATTGATCACCAGCAGATCTTCATCCTCATATACGATATCCAGCGGCAGTTCCACCGGAAGGATCTGCTCTGAGCCCTCTGTCTCGCATATCGTGATCCTGAGCGCATCGCCATCCTGCAGAATGTAATTCTGGTAGACAAACTTTCCGTTTACCTGCACGCTTTCCGGATCTTTTTTCAGGTTGATGAGATTTTGTGTGGAAAATCCTTTTGTTTTCAAAAAGCCACTCACCTTCTGCCCGGGCATCGGATTTGTGATCTTGTAGGTCAGTGTTCGTTCCATTGTTGTTCTTTCTATTAGTATTTTGCATTTTGCTTCTCTTACTTGGTTTTATGAGTTTGGAATTTCATTATACCACCACATACTGCTGTCTGGGGGAAATTCATACTTTTTCTCTATTTTGTTCCTTTTAGTATGAAATTTTTCTCTTTCATAACCTGATTTTGTATCACAGCAATCTATCTGGCTGAATTTTTTCATCCAAAAACGACAATTTGCTTCATTTAAGATGAATCCTTGAAAAATCATGAAAAGCGACATCTTTTTTCTTCATCCAAAATCCTAGAAATTTCAGAAAAAGACGAACTTTTAAAAAACATAAAAATTTCATTCATACATATCATCTAATTTATCGGATATTGGACGAATCCATCAAGATTTATCCCCTGACTGAAACATCCTGTGATAAAACAAACGGGGCTTCGCGATCGCGAAGCCCCGTAAAACATTCTAAACACATAAAGTACATAGCATAACAGCATAAGCTGTTACATACTTATTACATGCTATCCTACAGTCTCTTTAACAGCTCTTCTCTCTGTGCTTCAAAGCCCGGTTTGCCAAGGAGAGCGAACATGTTCTTCTTGTAGCTTTCAACGCCCGGCTGGTTGAATGGGTTTACACCGAGAATGTAACCTGATACGCCGCAGGCGAACTCGAAGAAGTAGAATAACTGTCCTAAGTAGAACTCGTTTACTTCCGGTACGTTAACCTTCAGGTTTGGAACCTGTCCGTCTGTATGAGCAAGGATTGTACCGTTCATAGCTGATTTGTTGACGAAATCAACTGTCTTTCCTGCTAAGTAGTTCAGTCCGTCAAGATCAACCGGTTCTTCACCGATCGTGATCTCTTCACGGGACTTCTCGATCTCTACAACTGTTTCAAACATGGATCTTGTACCATCCTGGATGAACTGGCCCATAGAGTGAAGATCTGTGGTAAGATCTACGCTTGACGGGTAGATACCCTTCTGATCCTTACCTTCTGATTCTCCGTATAACTGTTTCCACCACTCAGCTACATAGTGGAAGCTTGGCTCATAGTTTGCTAGGATTTCAATGCCTTTGCCCTTGCGGTTCAGTGCATTACGGACTGCAGCATATTTGAGGGCATCGTTTTCTTCGTATGGAAGATTTAATGCGTTTTCTCTTCCGCTTGCAGCACCTTCCATTAACTTGTCGATATCTGCACCTGAAACAGCGATCGGCAGAAGACCTACTGCTGTCAGAACTGAGAAACGTCCACCGATATCATCCGGAACAACGAATGTCTCGAAGCCTTCTTCTGTAGCAAGACCCTTTAAGGATCCCTTTGCTTTATCTGTTGTTGCGTAAATTCTCTTTGCTGCTTCTTCTTTGCCGTATTTCTTTTCCATCATTTCACGGAATACACGGAAAGCGATTGCAGGCTCTGTTGTTGTACCTGATTTGGAGATCATGTTGATAGAGAAATCTCTGTCGCCGATGACATCCATTAAATGCTTGATATAAGTAGAGCTGATAGAGTTACCTACAAAGTAGATTTCAGGAGTCTTACGAACTTCCTTCGGAATCATGTTGTAGAAGCTGTGACGCAGGAATTCGATCGCTGCTCTTGCACCAAGGTAAGAACCGCCGATACCGATGACAAGCAGTACCTCTGAATCGCTCTGGATCTTGGCTGCTGCCTTTTTGATACGTGCAAACTCTTCTTTATCATAGGCAACCGGAAGATCGATCCATCCTAAGAAATCATTACCTGCACCTGTTTTGGATACTAATGTTTCTTTTGCATCCATTGTGATCTTTTTCATTAAGTCAACTTCGTTTTCGCTTACGAAAGAAGTTGCTTTTGAGTAATCAAATGTAACTTTACTGCTCATTTTTTTCGCTCCTTTATTTCCTTTTCTGTTATGAGATCCGTGCCATCTGCTTTCTGTTCTTCATAGGAATATTCCGGCTGATGCAACACATCCGCCAATAATGTTGTAAAACATAACAGTACATGGCACAAAATATGTCCGGCATCAGACTATTATCCTGTCATAAACAAACAGTTGCACACTCTGACATTCCTCAAGTATCTCAAACAGCTTTAGTGTAGCAAAAGAACGTGTATTTTGCAAGCATATCGTGCAATATCGTTTTTTCTCACATTCCCGGAAAAATCTCTTTTACAGTCAAATAGTTTCTGCTATAATGCACTTTGAAGAAGTATATTTTGCTTCTTACATCTTCATATATTTATAGAAAGAAGGGAAACTATGATATATAAAACATCAGGTACTTGCTCAAGTGCAATCAATTTAGAGGTAGAAGGCGACATTATCAAGTCCGTTTCCTTTACAGGCGGCTGTAATGGCAATCTGCAGGGGATTTCCAGACTGGTAGAGGGCATGAAGGTAGAGGATGCCATTTCCAGATTAAAAGGAATCCGATGCGGCTTTAAAAACACATCCTGTCCGGATCAGCTTGCACGTGCTTTAGAATCTCTGGAGGCTGCCAAATCATGAAAAAGATTGTCCTGACCGGCGGTGGAACAGCCGGACACGTCACACCCAATATCGCACTTCTGCCAAAGCTCCGCGAGCTTGGCTATGAGATCCATTATATCGGTTCTTATGACGGGATCGAGAAAAAGCTGATCGCAGACTTTGATATTCCGTATTACGGGATTTCGACAGGAAAGCTGCGCCGTTATTTCGATGTGAAGAATTTCACGGATCCGTTCCGTGTTGTAAAGGGCTTTGCAGAAGCGAAAAAGATCTTAAAACAGATCAAGCCGGATATTGTATTCAGCAAAGGCGGTTTTGTATCCGTTCCGGTCGTCCGCGCTGCTGCCAGCCTGAAGATCCCGTGCATCATCCATGAATCCGATATGACACCGGGTCTTGCAAATAAATTATGCATTCCGGTCGCGACAAAGGTTTGCTGCAACTTCCCGGAAACACTGCAGAATCTTCCGGCTGATAAGGCCGTTCTGACCGGATCTCCGATCCGCGGGGAGCTGACAAAGGGCAATAAGATCGCAGGTCTTGATTTATGCGGCTTTTCTGCCAATCAGCCTGTGATCATGGTCATCGGTGGCAGTCTTGGTGCTGCCAATGTTAACAAAGCAGTCCGTGATGCACTGCCTGCCCTGTTAAAGGATTTTCAGGTCGTACATCTTTGCGGACAGGGAAAAGTGGATAATCTGCTTCTGAATACAAAAGGTTATAAGCAGTTTGAATATGTAAAAGCAGAGCTCAAGGATTTATTTGCCATGGCAGATGTTGTCATCAGCCGTGCAGGCGCAAATGCAATCTGTGAGCTGCTTGCCCTGAAAAAACCAAACCTGCTGATCCCGCTTGTCAGCGGAAGCCGCGGCGATCAGATTTTAAATGCAAAATCCTTTGAAGCACAGGGCTTTTCCATGGTGCTTTCCGAGGATGATATTACAGAAACTGCTCTGACAGATAAAGTACATGAACTGTTCTTTACCCGTCAGACTTACGTCGATAACATGGAAAAGAGCAATCAGCTCGGTGCTATCGCAACCATTACGGGGTTAATTGAGGAAATAGTATGCGACGAATCTCACTAAATGAAGTAACAGATGACATGACTCTGGCAAAACCGATCTATCAGGGCACAAAGCTGATCCTGCAGACCGGCGTAGCAGGGATTCCCAAATATAAGGAAAAACTGAATAATGTCGGTATTTTTTCCGTATATGTCAACGATCCTGTCTCTGATGATATCTCAGTTCCTGACGTGGTATGTGAACAGACCAGAGAAAAATGCAAGGCAACCTTGCGTCTTGTCTGCGATCACCTGCGCCAGCAGGGCAATTTTCATGAGCCGGAGCTGGATGAGATCGTAACTGCTTTATTCGATGAGATCTTCCAAAACAAAGATATCCTGATCTGTTTAAGCCAGATCAGCACAGCGGACGATGCCACCATGGTACATAGTATCAATACAACTATTTACAGCATCCTCATCGGTATTAAATCCGGTCTTCCCACACATGAGCTGAAAGAGCTTGCGGAAGGCGCACTCCTGCATGACCTCGGGAAGATCATTTTAAATGAATCCATCTTATTAAAATCCTCCGCCCTCACACAGGAGGAATTTAATCATATTAAGCAGCATCCATCCCTGGGCTATGAAGCACTGGAGAAAAAGCATCTGCTTTCCGATGCTTCCCGCCTCATTGTCCTGCAGCATCATGAAAGGCTGGATGGCAGCGGATATCCCGCCGGTTTAAAAGGTGATGAAATCCACCCGTATGCACAGATCGTTGCCATTGCAGATGTCTATGATGCCCTGACAAGTGAACGCTGCTACCGGAAAAGCCTGAGCAACTACAACGCCTGCAAGATCCTTAAGGAAGATGTCCAAAGCGGCAAGTTAAACAGTGCTTACTTAAGTGCTCTGCTTTCCAATATTGCAGTCTACCCAAATGGCATTGTCGTTTATCTTTCCGATGGGACACATGGCATTGTAAAAGCCCAGAATCCGGATCTTTTATATCAACCGGTGATCCGTATCATTGATGACAGAGATCCAGACGGAAAGATTTCTGTGTATGATCTGGATCTTGCCACCAGATCAGATGTATCTATCATAGAACCATAGCACCGGAAATCTTCCTGTTTTCGCTGCGCTTTCACACTCTTTGCTCTCTTTACCGCTCACTCATACCGGAGAGCTTCGATCGGATTGAGCTTTGCGGCTTTATTTGCCGGATAATATCCGAAAAATACACCGATAAAGATGGAAAATACCACAGAAAACACAATACTGGCAACAGTCATTTGCCGTTCCTTCATAAAAGCTCTTCACCCGGTCCGCCGGATCCGCGGGGACCACCACCCGGGCCTCCCATACTACCGCCGCGCATCCTTTGCGGATGTCAGCACAATACTCGTCTTGGCAGTCATACCTGAAACGAAATGTCAAGGACTTTTTAGTACCCCTACCATTCATTGCATGAAAAAAGCCACTGTAGATTTCTCTACAATGGCTCCAAAGTCATTTTTTATTCACTTTTGATTACCGGCAAACTCGTGCCCAAACTGAAATTTCACGCAGACTATTCCTATACCGTAATGTCTATTCTGACCGATGATTTCTTCTCACCAAAATGCTTTATTTCGATATCCTTCATTTCCTCTATAACATCTTTTTCAATTTGGTGAACATCACTTAATTGTAAATCTCGCTTCGAATCATTTACTATTTTTGCTGCCTCATCTACTGAAACAGTTGTATCTGATGTTAACTGTTCAGACATTTCAGTATCGTTTGAATCCTCTGCAACCTGCCCCTTTTCTATAGATGTCTCTACAATTTCCTCTTCTGTTGGCAAATCCCTATATTCTGTACTTTTTACAAATCTTGTGAATGACTCTACAGCTCTAAAAGTATTTCCCATGATACGTTGAGCTTCCTTAAGCTTTTCACTCTTTGGAATATTTGGATTATTCACGATACTTTTTAGTTCTGCCAAATTTCCATTCATCTCATTTACTTGAAGCCTTTGAGCCTCTTCTTTTGTCTTACATCTCTCCAACCTACGCTCATAAGCTTCTTGTTCCATTCTTGCCGCTTTATATTCCATATAGGCTTTAGGGTCTTTCTGACGAATAGCATCTTCTTCTGAAGCTGTTAATTCTTGACCGCTTGCAATCTTGTTATAAATCTGACTATATGCAGAACTTTCTTTGTCTCGCTCAAGTTGCTCTCGGAAATGCTGAATCATGCTTTCTTCCTGACTTGTTACAGTCATACCCTCTTGCTTCTTTACAACATCCCCGGTAGCCTTCTTTTGCTCCCAATCATTTACTAACTGCATCTGATTCACAGCGTTTCGTATTGTACCTGCAATCATAGCACACCTCCAATTCCCGGTTAATGCTACGATTAAATAGTGATATCAAACTTCATACCCTGTGTTGCCTTTTCTTCTGTTATCTTACTCCAATCCAGTTCAGAAATCTTTTCAAGTAATTCTTCTTTTGAATTTGCCTGAATTGTAGTCCGCTTAACAGTTACATCCTTCTTTTCCTGCTTTTTCTCCTCTGCACGTTTTTCCTTTAATTCTTCAAGCCGTTCTTTCTGCTTTTCTGTAATCTTCTCCAAATCAGCAAAAAGTGTCATCTTTCCATCATCATCAAAGGACATAGTTAACTTATTTAATACAGTTCCACTATTGTCTGTCGTTCCCCAAGCACGTTCAAACCCAAACTGTTCATTGATTTTATCTGACATCTCAACTGCAGTTTTTACCGTAGACAATTTTTCCCGTGCATATTTCTCATCGGATGCCATTCTTTCAAGTTCAGCACTTGAAAAAACAACTGTAAATTCCTTATCGCTTTGGTCTACTAATCCTCTGAAATCATCGCCTTTATCAGCAATAATAAAATCGAAATCCGCATTATCCTTACGCAATGTTTCCAGATATTTCTGTGCCTTAGAAGATAACTTATCTTCGCTGGATTTTATTTTCTGTGCATTGGGCTGCACATCTTTTGCTTTCTCTGTGTTATTTTGCTTACTAACAGTATTGCTCTTATAATAATCTGTTACCTGTGTTAAATTAGCTGCTCTAATCATGGTATCATCCTCCTTGAAAATTGATACAGAAATCCGTTTCTATATCTGTAATATCGGCACTTTATATCCAAAAGTTAATAGTGCGTAAAATTCAAATTTTCGCTCTCATCGAACACACCGATTATATCACGAAATATACAATTTTTCTGCATGCTTTTTTACCTATGCAGTATGTTGCGTTCCCCTGACATCATTCTCAATCAGTCTCTTTATCTTGTCCTTCATGGTTTCCTTTGCATCCTCATTGAAATGCACTCTCACAACATACATTGTGCCACCTATCTGCTTCCTGAGTGCTACCGGTGTGTGTGATTTTGTATTCTCCATTTTGTGTTCTCCTTTTCCCTGAATTTCTTTTTCTCCTCCATGGGAACCTCCTCTTAATTTTTATAAAGTGGTCATTTCAGTACAAAATAAACTATTCAGATCATATCGGCCTTTTGTGTGCAGATTTGGAAATTTCTGTGTAAAATCCATGATTTTCTGTTTGACATTTCTGATCTTTTGTGCAAGAATGGCTTCGGATTAAAAAGCTCGTAAAAAAAAAGAACCTCTGTTAAACGATTAAGTAAGGTTCCTGGGAGCTGTCATGAAGGAATTAACAAAAGGTAATCCGACAAAACTACTATTATTATTTTCTCTTCCCATTCTTCTGGGAAATATCCTGCAGCAATTTTATAATCTAGGCGATACGATCATTGTAGGACGGACACTCGGTATTTCCGAACTGGCTGCGGTCGGTTCCACGACTGCCATCGTCTCTCTGCTGTTCAGCATGATCAATGGATTTTGCATCGGGTTTTCTATTCTGACTGCCAATGCATTTGGAGCCAAAGATGAAAACAGGATCAAAGAAACGATCGCAAAAAGTATCGTTTTGATGTTTCTGATCACAATTACCATGACCGTTCTGGGTCTTATCTTTATCAGACCGCTTCTGACCGTTTTACATACCCCGGCGGATATTATGGAAGATTCCATTGCTTATATCCAGGTGATCTTCCTCGGCCTGATCGTAACTGCTGCTTATAACCTGATCAGCAATATGCTGCGCGCCCTCGGAGACAGTGTTTTTCCGCTGATCGCACTTGCGATCTCCTCCACCTTAAATCTGGGGCTTGACCTGTTCTGCATCAAGGGGCTTGGACTTGGCATCCGCGGTGCAAGCATTGCAACCGTCATCGCCCAGCTCATTTCTGTGATCGTCTGCCTTGTCTATGTCATCCGGAAAATTCCGTATATGCATATCAGACCGGAGCATTTCAAATGGAACGGAAAGACTGTTACTGATCTTCTGACCTCAGGCGCCGGAATGGCTCTCATGTATTCGATCGTCGATATCGGATCCATTATCCTGCAGAGTGGTATCAACTCCCTTGGTACGGAGATCATAGCCGCACATACTGCTGCCCGTAAGGTCTTCTCCTTCTCCATTCTGCCGATCTCCACGCTGGCTGCTTCTCTGGTTACCTTTACCAGCCAGAATACAGGCGCCGGAAAACCGGAAAGAGTCCGTGCAGGCATAAAATCAGCGACCATCCTCGGATTCGTCTGGTCGCTTGTTGCATTTTTCTTATTATATTTTGGTGGTGCAGCGCTTGTCCGCATGATCACGGATTCCGATACCTTCGTCATCGGAACTGCTGTAAAATACCTGCGGATCAACGTACCGTTTTACGCATTCCTCTGTATTCTCTGCTTTTTCCGCTCTACTCTGCAGGGACTCGGACAGAAGATCATTCCCGTGATCGCCAGCGTCATTGAATTATCCGGCAAAGCCATCATCGTATTTGTACTTGTGCCACGCATGGGCTACCTCGCCGTCTGCATCTGTGAACCGATCCTCTGGATCCTGTCAGGTATTCTGGTATCTGTTCCGATGTATCGGTTTTTAAAAATTACGCATTCTCCTGATTCAGCACAAACGTGTCAATAACCTTGACAATGCCATCCTCGTCATTGGAATCTGTAATAAAATCGGCTGATTTCTTGACTTCTTCCTGTGCATTTGCCATGGCAACACCGACACCTGCGTATTTTATCATCGAAATATCATTGAAGCCATCTCCGCAGCAGATCGCATCTTCTCTTGTCAGTCCCACTGTCTCGAGCATGCGGTCAAGTGAGGTGGCTTTATCTACGTTCTTAGGCATTACTTCGATAAAGAAAGGCTCTGAACGGTAAATGCTCAAAATGTCGCCATACAGCTCATTCAGCTTTTCCACATGGCGTGCAGCCGCCTCCGGTTCTGCAGTCATCAGGCATTTATTCAGGTTATATTCGCCGTAAGCTGCAAAGTTTTTGACAGCCTTGCATGGCATCGCGTTGATCCGTGATTCCAGCTCAATATATTCATCCATTCTTCTGCCGACCAGAATATCATCCCCCATATAGGTTATGATACCCATATCATGTTTGCAGGCATATTGGTAAAGCCCGGAAATGACATGCGGCGGAAGCGTGCGCTGGTATACGATCTCACCGGTTTTACAGTTGATGATCCTGCCTCCGTTAAAGGAAAGCAGATAGCCGCCGTAAGCAGCCAGCTCCAGCTCATCCGCATAGCGGCGCATGCCCGGTGTCGGTCTGCCCGATGCAAGGATCACTTTATGTCCGCGCTCCATAATATGGATAATGCCGCGCTTTGTTTCCGGCGTGATCTCCTTCTTGGAATTTGTCAGTGTTCCGTCAATATCCAGTACCAGTACTTTTGTTTTCATTTTGTATCCTCTGTTTTCTTTTTTTGTCATACCTCTATCTTCTGCACGATATCACATCATATTTGCAATCAGCCAGCTCTTCAAATTATATACATTCTATGATTGCTTGTCAAAAAGTACAAGAAAATCCCACTTTATCTCTTTTCCGGCAAAGCGGCGTATGCTATCATATTACTAAATACACTCTCGAAAGAATGGCAGTTTTCTGCCGCAAAACGGAGTGAAGATATGATACAGGAGGTTTAGAACATGAAATTCCACTTCAGTGGTCAAATTTTATCCGAAAACGGAGAACTGAAAATAAATATACCGTTTAATGTATGGGAGGTCTGCGACAGCCAGGGTGTCCTTATGATCTCCGTCAATGCCATGGGGCTTTCCTGGGAATGTAATCTGACACCGCTCGGCAAGGGCTATTACACCATTCCGGTGACAGAGCAGCAGGCAGGGGGACATATGGACGAAGAATTCCCGGTTGTCTTTGAAATCTTAAACCGCAGCCCGCATTACCGCGGCGATTCTCCTTATTCCGCTGCACAGCCGATCCGAAAGATCGATTCCGTAAAGCTGATCACACAGCCAAACGACGGTTTATGCGGACAGACCTGTATCGCCATGCTGGCAGGGGTTACACTTGATGAAGCCTGTGAGATCATGCACTGCAGAGACTGGCAGGCAAGCATGGGCAAAATGGTCGACACGCTCGATTATCTCGGGCTGCAGCATGAAAATGTGATCTACTATACACAGGGGGCAGAGGTCACACTTCCGAAATGTGCGATCTTAATGGAAAAGATGGGACGCTACAGCCATTATCTGCTCTGCTATGACGGTACCTATTACGATCCGACCATGGGTATTTTAGACAGCTTCGATCAGAAGAATCTTGTTGGGTATCTGGAAATTAAAACTGCATAAATAACGTGTTATAATTGGGGGACTTTATGAAACGTAAATATGGTATTTTCTTTCTTTTTCTGGGACTGGTCCTGCTGATCTGTCCTTCTTTATCTGTCAACGCCGCAGGGAAAAGCATGACTTTGCTGAAAGGGGAAACAGCCACTTTTTCTGCAGGCAGCGGTTATACCTATACCTCTTCCGCTCCGTCTGTCGTCCGTGTCAATCAGAAAACCGGGCGCATGAAGGCAAAAAGCGGCGGAAAAGCTGTGATCACTGCAAAATCAGGTAAGAAAAGAATAACCCGCACTGTAACTGTAAGGGATAAGGTTGACATTATCGTCTTTGCAGGGCAGAGCAATATGACAGGTGTCGGAAATACAGCCCTGGCACCAAAGCTCAAGAATCATGCAGGCTATGCATACAATTATGTAACTGCAAAAAACAAATTTTCTGATCTGAAAGAACCTTTTGGCAGAGGACAGGATGATGAAAATCTCCAAAACTATGATTATGCCAGGGGTTCTATGGTGACAGCCTTTGTCAATGCCTATTATCAGAAGACAAAGACGCCCGTGATCGCCGTTCCCGCTTCCGCAGTCGGAACCGGCTCTGTTTCCTGGGCGGATTTCCGATATAAGTCCGTGGTCACCAGAGTCAATGCGGCAAAAAAGCTCGCACAGAAAAAGGGGCTGACTGTCAGGCATACGTATCTGATATGGATGCAGGGGGAAAACGATGCATTTGCCGGTATGTCCGCAAAACAACATACTTCCAACCTGAAATCCATGTATCAGAAAATAAAAAAGAAGACCAAGATGGAGCAGTGCTTCATCATCGGTCTTCCAAAATACTATAATGATCCGGAAATAGCCAACGGCTATACAAGAATACGAAATGCACAGACACGTCTTTGTAAAAGCAGCAGTTCCTTTACGATGGGTTCTGCGAAAGCCGCAACCCTTTCCGCCGCCTACCTGCAGGGAGACGGTCTTCACCTGACGCAGAAGGCACTGAACCTGATCGGGACAGATGCGGGCAGAAACGTCGGCAATTATGCAAACTCTAACTGATATGTTTCATTTAACCAGACTACCGCTTCCTCCTTGCCCTCCGGGGTAAGGGGGAATTCTTTTTGTATCTTTTTCTCCGGTGCTGTTTTGGAAAAGCAGAATGGCTCCGGCCATGCATACGCGGTCAGTACCGTGTCTTCGTCCCTGCTTTCTTTCCGCAGCATATAGCGCATTCCCTGATAACCACCCGTATATTCCAGTTTTTTGATAAAGTTCAGTGATATTTTTGAAGAATCAATCATGTTCTTCCTCCCATTTCGCATAATAGAGCGCGCAATCTACCGCACGCTTCCAGTTTCTGACAAGCTCCTGTCTCTTTTCCTGTGGCATGGAAGCGGTAAACACCCGGTCAAGCTGCCAGTTTTCTTTGATCTCCTCCGTATCCTTCCAGTAACCGACTGCCAGACCTGCCAGATAAGCCGCACCAAGTGCGGTCGTCTCAATACAACGCGGACGCTGCACATCCACACCAAGCAGATCTGCCTGAAACTGCATCAGAAAATCATTGGCACTTGCACCGCCGTCCACCTTCAGCTTCAGCAGGGAAAGCTCCGCATCCGCACGCATGGCAGTGAGCACATCCATCGTCTGGAATGCGATTGACTCCATAATAGCACGTATAAAGTGCTCTTTCTGACAGCCTCTCGTCAGCCCCGTTACCATACCTCTGGCATATGGATTCCAATAAGGCGCTCCCATTCCCGTGAAAGCAGGAACGATCATTGTGCCTGCGGTATCTTCTACCGATTCGCAGATCTTCTGTGTCTGCGGCGCCTGCTCGATCAGATGCATTCCGTCCCTGAGCCACTGGATCGCAGCACCTGCCACAAAAACACTGCCTTCGAGTGCATATTCTGCTGTTCCGTCCGCGGATGCGGCGATCGTTGTCAAAAGCCCTGCTCGTGACTTCACAGCCCTGTCACCTGTATGCATCAGCATAAAACAGCCCGTTCCGTATGTATTTTTTACCTCGCCCTGTGTAAAACAGCATTGCCCGAACAGCGCTGCCTGCTGGTCGCCCGCTGCACCGGCGATCGGAATACTTTCTCCCAAAGAACCCAGATTTGCATAACCATAAACATGGCTGCTCGGCTTTACCTGAGGAAGCATGGAAGCGGGAATCCGGAAATAATCCAGTATTTTCTGATCCCAGCACAGCGCATGAATATCAAACAGCATCGTCCTGGATGCATTTGTATAATCTGTCACATGTACTTTTCCTCTGGTCAGATTCCAGATCAGCCATGTATCAACCGTTCCGAACAGCAGATTTCCGGCGTCTGCTTCCTGTCTTGCATTTTCGACATGATCGAGGATCCATGCAATCTTGGAAGCGGAAAAATACGGATCCGGCAGAAGCCCTGTCTTTTCCGTGATATAAGCAGAAAGCGCCGGCTCTTCTTCCTTTAGGCGGTCGATCTCCTTTGCCGTTCTTCTGCACTGCCAGACAATGGCATTGTAAACGGGCTCACCTGTCTGCTTATTCCAGACGATCGTTGTCTCACGCTGGTTCGTGATCCCGATACCGGCAATACACTCATCCTCACCCAGCATTGTCAGTGCTTCCGTCATGACCGAATACTGGGAAGACCAGATATCCTTCGGATTGTGCTCTACCCAGCCCTCCTGCGGATAGATCTGTGCAAATTCCTTCTGTGCTTTTGCACGGATATTCCCCATTTTATCAAACAGAATACATCTGGAGCTTGTCGTACCCTGATCGAGTGCCATCATATATTCTTTCATACCGTTCTCCTTGTACTAATAGACATTATGCATACTCAATTTTAAAAACCAGCTGAATGATAAAATACTGTCCATCATTCATGACTTCTACACTTCCACCCATGGATTTCATGATCTTTTCCACAATTTTCAGCCCGATCTTCGTGCTTTCCACCTTGGAGGTATCCTGTCTGATACCGTTCTGCACCATTAAAAGCAGTTCTCCCGGCTGCAGTGTATAGCTGATATTGACAGGAACCGTATTATCTCCGTATTTGCGCAGATTATGGAATATATTGTCAAAAATTCTGGCAAATTCCTCCGGATTGATCAGCATGCGGAAAGCTTCTGTAATCGGTGAAAAAGAAACAACAAAGCCCTGGCTGTTGATATAGGCGATCTGTTCCTTCAAGACGGAATTCAGCAACGCTTTGCCATCTACCTCGGACTGCTGCGCTTCCTGCTGCTGCCCGCCAAATGCAAGGAAATACCGGAACAGCTTGTCTGTTGTATCCTTCATGATAAATGCATTGCTTCTCGCCTTCTGGATATAATCAAACAGTTCCTCTTCCTGTGTAAATTTGCGCCGGTACAAAATCTCCAGATAACCGATCTGCTTTGTCAGAGGTGTCCGCAGGTCATGCGACATCGCCGTGATCAGCTCATGGTTTGCCGTAATGGCATCTCTCTCTGTCTGAATCTTATGTAATACATTCCGCCGCAGATTATTGATGCCCTCTCCAATCTGCGACAGTTCATCATTTCCGCTTACTGTGACCTCGTGATCCAGATCTCCCGCTTCAAGCAGGCGCAGATCATCCCGCAGATCTACCACATAAGATAATCTTTTTTTCATACACAGCATCAGCAGAAAGATAAAAAATAACGTCGAGATCAGCACAGAAATAACAAGTGCGGCCGTCGTATACCGTTCTGTCATTCTGTCGAGAATCGGTTCGCACAGGACAACCGCATCCTTGAAACGCACCTCGTACGGCTGTATCTCCTGCGGCCTTTGGTAAATCGAAATGACGGAATTGTTATATTTTGCCTGCAGTGTTTCAAGCTCACGGATCGTATCTTTTGTACCCAAAAAGGAAATTGTCACGCCCTTTTTCTTTTCCCACTGCAGGATCTCCTTTTTGTTGATCGTGGAAAGTCCCCGCTGGGAAACAAAAGCCTGCAGCTCCGCCATGACCTGATCCTTCTGCGTCTGCTGTACATCTCTGTTTTCCATATGACGATAAATAATGCTCCTGCTGCCAAAGAAAAGCAGTGCAAGCAGCAAAACAGAACCCGTTGCTGCCCCCATACAGCAGAGAGACAGCTTTTTCCAGAGCTTTGTCTTAAATACAGAGGTATAGATTTCTTTTTGCTTCTTTTCCTTACTCAATATAGTAGCCTCTTCCCCACTTATTCCTGATCAGCTCACCCTGTCCTTCTTCCTGCTTAAGCTTTTCCCGCAGATTTCTGATATGCACCATGACTGTATTGCTTGCAGAAGGTAGAAAAGTATCCTTCCAGACTGCTTCATAAATCTCCTGCAGGGAGAATACCTTACCCTTATTTTCGGAAAGCAGCAGTAAAATACCATATTCTGTATTTGTGAGCTCCACGTTTTTACCGTTTTTCGTCACGGAAACCTGATCCTTGTCGATGACGAGATCGCTGATAAAGACCTGCTTTTCCTTCTGCGGATCGGACTGCCCGCCATATTGTCTGTATCTGCGCATCAGACCGCCCACTCTGGCGATCAGCTCTGTGTAAGAAAACGGCTTCTGCATATAATCGTCGCCGCCTGCCAGAAAGCTCTCCACCAGATCGGTCTCTCTGTTCTTCGCTGTCAGAAACAGGACCGGAACCTGCGAGATCTCACGGATCTGTTTGCAGACACTGTATCCGTCCATATCGGGCATCATGATATCCAGAATGATCACATCCGGTAAAAATGTCTTTTCTGTCAGCATTGTCAATGCCTGCATTCCGTCTGCCACGGTTTCTACCGTGTATCCTTCACTCGAAAGAAGTACCTGTACGATCTCACGGATCTCCGCATCATCGTCTATGACCAAGATATTGCCTGTTTTCATGCATTTTCCTCCTTTTGCATCACAAATTCCCTGTTTCCCGTAAAAGCCACTGCTTTTCTTCTTCTGTTAAATAAGGTGCCAGTGTTTCATATACCTGTTTCTGGTAACCTTCAAACAACTCTTTATCCCGCCCGGTCAACATTTCCAGGTCGACCGTCTCCGGATCAAAAGGTACAAACGTAAGCGGCTCAAACTGCATAAACTGTCCGTATTCTGTCTTTTCCGCATGCACGCACAGGATCAGGTTTTCCAGACGGATCCCATACGCACCTTCTATATAAAGCCCCGGTTCATCGGAGGTGATCATTCCCTGCTTGAATACGCCCTCCTCCGCCACGCGGCTTCGGATCGCATTCGGACCTTCATGCACATTCAGCAGATAACCGACACCATGTCCCGTTCCATGCTTGAAATCCAGCCCCATTCTGTATAAGGGCTCTCTCGCCAGATAATCCAGATGTGCTCCGCTCAGTCCGTAACGGAATTTTGCATCCATCAGACGTAAGTTACCCATAAGTACCGCGGTATAATGCTGCTTTTGCAATTTTGTGACCGGTCCCATGACAATTGTCCTTGTAATATCTGTCGTTCCCTCCAGATAATGCCCGCCCGTATCTGCCAGAAGAAAACTTTCATTCCCAAGCGGGATATCCGTTCCTTCTGTCGGCTCATAATGTACGATCGCACCGTGACTGCCATAGGCTATGATCGGCGCAAAGCTCTGTCCCAGATAATGGGGCATCTGCTTCCTGTAGCCTTCCAGCTTTTCTGCCGCGGAAAGCTCTGTAGCTTCTTCCTTCCCGGTTCTGACCTCTGTCTTCAGCCAGCGGATAAAACGTGTTACCGCAACGCCGTCCCGGATGTGCGCCAGTCTTTCATTTTCTATTTCCGTATGATTTTTCACTGCTTTTTCCAGTGCGATCGGGCTCTTGGCGGTCATAATCTTATATTTGCCGTCCAGAAGACTTACAATTTTGTAATTTACCGTATCTGCATCCAGCCAGATCCTGCTTCCCGCCGGAAACGATTTAAGATCCTGATAAAAGTCCTCATATGCCCTGACATCGACTGCCTCCTCAAATACCGGTAAGGATTCCCTGTTACGGACATATAAGGTTGCTCTTGCCCCCGAAAGCACCAGATAAGAAAGAAAGACCGGATTATAGGCAATATCATTCCCGCGCAGGTTCATGATCCAGGCGATCTCATCCAGCGAAGTCAGGATCAGGTAATCAACGCCCTGCTCCTGCATCCTGATCTGTGCAGCCTTCAGTTTGATGTCTCTGCCTGCCCCGGCATAGGAAAGCGGAAGCTCCCAGATCGGCTCTTTGGAAAGTGCAGGTCTTTCTGCACCCCAGATCTCACCTGCCAGATCCTTTCCGTCCTCTATCTGCGCCTTCTGGCCACACGATTTTTCAATTTCCTGCTGCAGTGTTTCCACATAAGCAGCACTGACGATCCTGCCATCAAAGCCGATCCGCAGCGTTTTTCCTGCCTGCTTACATTCTTGTAAATAGCCGGCAATATATGCAATTCCCGTCGGAACATCAGCTTCTCCCATTTTCATTAAACGGATACCCGTTCCCGCAAGCTGCTCCTCTGCCTGCAGAAAGTATCTGCCGTCTGTCCATAAAAAGCTTTCCGATTCAGTCACAAGAAGCGTGGCAGCAGATCCTGTAAATCCGCTAAACCACGCGATCGTTTTAAAATATTCGCCAATATATTCCGAACCGTGAAAATCATTCATCGGGATCAGATATGCACGCAGATCTTCCTGCTGCATCCTGCTTCTCAGCTGATTCGTCCTGACTGCATAGATATTTTCGCTCATTTCCGATACACTTCCTTTATAAAGTCACAGGTCTCATAAGGCAGATCAAAATAGGTTGCACCTGCTGCATAGGGCGCAAGCAGATATTCATTCGATACGATCGTCATGCCATCTTCTGTCAGATACCAGGAATCCTCTGTCAGCACATCCGGAATATATGTTTCATATTCTTCAAAGAAGATACCATATCCGTCTTCCTGCATGGATTTTTCCTGCATCTCCTGCGCTTTCTCAAGCAGGATCTGATCAACCTCAGCTTTTCCGTCTTCTTCATTTTCCATCAGATCGGCAAGCTGGATCCTCTGCCCTGTTTTAGCATCAAAGGTAACACCCGCCACTATATTGTTACCATGTGCACCTCCTGTATAGGTTGAGGACTGCTCCTGAAAACTGATCACTGTATCGTCCTGCCGCATTATCGTGTAATCACAACTACTATAATAGCCAAAGGTATCTTCCGTCGGTCCCTCCGTTCCGTTTTCCTTCGCAACATCCACTCTGATCTGATAATCCTCTTTTGCCCACTCATAATATTCGTTACAATCTGCCATCAGCTCTTCCTGACGCTGTACAAAATAGCTGTTGATCTGCTCTGCTGCTTCCGGATTATCCGCACTGGTTACCTTTGGCATATTGAATTCATACTGCAGATAGGAAATCGAGCCATCGTCTGATTTCATCTCGCCCGTTTCTTTTTCAAAGGAAATCTCAAAGGATGCTGCTTTACCAGATACATTTTCCTGAGCAGCGGATGACGCATCATCCTCCGGCTCTGCGATTTCCGTCTCATCATCTGTCGTATCTGTATCAGACGCCTGTCCGTCTTCCTCCTGTGTATCCTCCGCAGAAATATCGGAAGCCTCCTGCGTCTTATCTGCTGTCGCTGCTTCCTGCGTCTGACAGCCTGCCAGCAGGCTGATGGAAAGAAGCAGTCCACATAGGATCAAGGTTCTTTTTTTCATTTTTATCCTCCTACGACTTCTTAAAATTTATCTCATTACATACTATAACCTGTTTCACAGGTTATTTGGTCGCACATTTTAGTCGCACATTTGCTCCGCAAATATGTGACAAGCTCCGCAAATATGTGACATGGTTCATGACATTTATTACAGTAATTTTATTTTCTGTAAAATGCGGACCAGAGTGGCTCCTTTTGGCATGTTCAGGATCTCATCCTTCGTCAGCCCGCCTGCCCAGATCACAAGCGCAAAGTATACAAAAACCGCAACTAAGATCGCAACGCAAAGTGCAACCACGTTGATCTTCAGCAGCATATAGATGCCCTGATAGATCAGATATGCCAGAACGCCCATGATCAGGGAAGCAAGCCCCGGGACCACAAAAGTACGCAGCCATTCCTGCTTGTAATGCAGGGACTTTCTGACCGCTATATTATTGAGTACACACATCAATAGCGAATATGTGATCATCGCAATCGCCAGTGCATATAAGGAAAGCTTTGTAAACAGCAGAAGCGGTACTAAAACAACCGTCTGCACAACAAGAGCAAGCGCCGCATTAATGACCGGAACATTGACTTTTCCGATTCCCTGTAATACCGCATTTGTCAATGTAGACAGCGCATAAAAGACAACTGTGACACTGATCGCCCGAAGCAGGGAAGATGCCAGTGCAAGGGAAGATCTCTGCGGGAATAATAGCTGTGTAACAGGCTGTGCCAGTGCAAATAAACCTGCTGCACACGGAATGGAGATCAGCATGGTTGTTTTAATTGCCGCTGCCACCTGATGACGCGCCTTTTTCAGGTCTCCCTGCGCATAAGAGCCGGAAATGCTTGGGATCATGGCAGAAGACATCGCAGATGCGATCGCGATCGGAATATTGGCTATGACAACTGCTTTTCCTCCGAACACACCATAATTGGTCGCAATCTCTTTTTCCGTAATGCCAAGCACATATTTCATGATCTTTGTGTAAACAGTCTGGTTTAATGAGGTGGAAAAATTGTAAATAAATGTACTCAGGATAAACGGCGTTACCATGCTGAAAATAATGCTGAATATCTGGGAGTAACTCAGTTCCATATGATTTCTGTCACGGTCTGCCCTGCGCAGGATAAATTTCTGGTTCAGCTTGTACACAAGCCACATAAAAAGAAGTGCGATCAAAACACCGCTGCCCGTACCCATGGCACTTCCCATGGCTCCGTAGATCGCCTGCGTTGTTTCATCCTTTCCGGAAACAGTTTTGATCAGCAGATAGGCGGCTCCAAGACTGACCACTGCATTTAAGATCTGCTCGATGATCTGGGAAAAGGATGTCTGCAGCATTGTCCGATGCGCCTGGAAATAGCCGCGAAGTACACCTAAAAAACCGGATAAAAAGATAGTCGGCGCAAACACACGAAGTACGATCGTGGAATTCGTCTCCACAAGCCAGGGCGCAGCAAAAAAGGCAACCAGACTGGCAACTCCGCCCACAATAAACACATACAGGATCGAACAGCGGAAGATCTTATGGGCATTCCGATATTCGCGAAGTGCCAGCCGCTGTGCGATCACCTTGGAGATTGCAGAGGGAATGCTGTAAGATGAGATCAGCAGAATGATCGTATATATATTGTATGCACTTGTATAATAGCCGTTTCCTTCATCCCCTATGATGCCTGTAAGCGGCGCACGGTATAAGATTCCAATGACACGGACTAAAATACCGGTGATCGCCAGAATACCGGCCTGCATGATAAATCCATCATTTTTCTTTTCCTGACTCATTGATAACTCCTGTCATATCATGTAATAAATATACCCTGTTAAATGGGATCGAGAAGTAATAACCATCTGCAAAATCTGCCGCAAGTGCCATCATTTCCCTTGCAATTGCGCAGCCGGCCGCTTCTCCCTCACTGCGGCTCATGCCATCCGCAAAACGTGCCACGATCTCATCCGTCACACACATGCCTGTCATCTCATTTTTGATGAACAGCGCATTTTTGCGGCTGACAAGCGGCATAATACCACAGAGAATCCGCGCACCTGTCTCTTCCTTGATACGTCGGATCTTATCAATCTCCTCTTTTGTAAAAACAGGCTGTGTCATGAAAAAAGTTGCTCCATGTTCCATTTTCCGTTTCACACGGTTGATCTCTACATCAAGTCTGAGCCTGTTCTGGTTGATCGCACCACCTACAAAAAACGGATCGGATGCAAATTCCTCCCTGTTCATCTCCTGAACCAGCTTCATAAGACCGACAGAATCGAAATTAAATACACTTCTGACATCTTCTCTTGCCATACTTGGCACAGGATCTCCCGTGATCACCAGTGCATTTCTTATATCGCTTAAATATGCGCCCAGAAGCTGCGAACGGATCGCGATCGCGTTTTTGTCCCTGCAGCAGATATGCGGCATAACACAAAGATCTGTTTCCCGCGCTACCTTTGCCGCCATTAAAATGGAATCCGCTCTTGTCCGCCCGGATGGGGAATCCGGGAAAGTGACTGTATCTACATGCATGGCAGAAAGCAGATGTGCTGCTTCTAACAGCTTCTGATCGTTCGCAGAAGGCGGCGGTGAAAGCTCGACTGCGATCAGCTTTCCGTTTTTTCCCGCATAAAAGCTATGATCCTCTGCCTGCTCTGTCCTTTCCTTTACGGTGATATGCACCGGAGACGGCTTTTCTGCCCGCAGATGCTTTTCTCCGAGTGCTTTTACCAGCCTTCTGATGTAGTCCGGATTGGTACCACAGCAGCCACCAATGATAGAAGCACCGAGATCTGCAATCTCCACCATCTTGTCCGCAAAATAATCCATATTTTCCAGAAATACGAGCCTGTCCTGTACGACCTTCGGATAACTTGCATTTGGAAGCACGGATATATATTTACCGCTCAGGCTGCTTACCTGCTTGATGATATTATACATATGCCCCGGACCGACACCACAGTTTAAGCCCGCCGCATCGATCTCTGTTACCTGCCCGGCTTCCTCAAGCAGGCTTCTTGCGCTGATGCCCGCCACACTGTAGCCAAGCTGGTTGACCGTAAACTGCACCAGAATAAAGATCGGTGATTCCTTGCGGATCTGCCGGATCACAGGCAGGATCTGATCCGGATTCGGGAATGTCTCAAATACCAGAAGATCTGCTCCAAGTGCCACAAATTTCCGCGCGATCTGTAAATATTCCTCTGTGATCTCTTCTTCCTGCTCCTGTCTGCCACCGGGGATCGGTCCGATATCACCCGCCAGAAAGACCGGATGCTTTTGTCTGTAAGGCTCTGCTGCCTCTTTGGCAATCGTAAAGCCCGCTTCTATCGTTTCCAGCACCTCATCCAGTCCCATATCCAGCGTTTTCGTATTCGCTGCAAATGTATTCGTACGGATCAGCTGTGCGCCGGCTGAAAGATAAGCCTCGTGCACCTGTTTTACCAGTGCAGGCGCCTGTGTATTGGCACGCTCCGGGAAAATGCCGTTCTGGCAGATGCTGCTGAAATACGTACCAAATGCACCATCTGTGATCAGCTTCTGTGTATGCAGGAAAGCACGGATGTCTTTCTTTGCAAATACCGTTTGTGCCATGGCAGGAAGCTCCTGTACGGACCGGATCGCGTAAACTGCCTGCGGTACTTTGCCAAAACCGTACGCTGCGTGAATAAATGGAAGGCCCGCCTGTGTAGCGGAAATGAAATCGCCTTCAATATCTCCCACATAAACTGCCTGCTCCAGATCCTGTCTGCCCAGAAGGATCGCAATCGAATCTCCCTTGCAGCGCTTCGTGCGTCCATAGCATTCCGTATCTTTAAAGTATTTTCCAAGCTTATGGTATGACAGGAAGGCTTCGATATAGCCAAGCTGGCAGTTGCTGACGATAAAGAGGTCATATTTTTCCGACAACTCCTTCAGCACCTCTTCCAGCCCCGGAAATAAAACACCGCCATGCTGCTCAATATATGCGTTTTCATGATCCATACAGATCTGCAGGATCTCAAGTGCCCTTTCTTTGCTGACTGTATTAAAGTAAGTATATGCAATATCATCCATTGTCTTACCCATAAGCTGACACATGTCTTCATTCGTGATCAGCTTATGAAAGTCCGGTAAGGTTTCGATGATCTCGTTCCAGGAGTCTACGACAGCCTGCGCGCTGTCCCATAATGTTCCGTCTAAATCAAAAAGTATGCCTTGTTTCATGTTGAGTTCCTTTTTATTCTTTTCTATTGTAAATTTTCTCCTCCGGATTTACTCGCAAACCCGCACCTCCGGTGCTCCTTGTCTGCTTCGCAGACCGTTTGCTCGTTAATAAACGCAAGAAAACAAATAACACCTTCGGTGTTGCTTGTTTTCTTTTTGCGTTTATTACATTATATCATATTGCGCACTCTGAAATATATAAAGAATATATAATTTTCTCTTGCGTTTTTAGGGAATTGCATATATGATGGTACAGTATTGATACGGTTTTTCAACTGTTGATTTTCGGGGTGTGGCTCAGTTTGGTTAGAGCGCCGTCTTAGGGAGGCGGAGGTCGCAAGTTCGAATCTTGTCACTCCGATTTTTTATAAAGCGGAATTTTTACAATATGAGAAATATGGCAGACTATAATCGATTGGGGGATTGATTATATGGATATCATTCGGAAATTTTACGATATGGACTTAAAGAAAGTCATGCAGATCTGGTACGATTGTAACTGTGAGGTGCATGACTTTATTCCTATCTCCTACTGGGACAGGAGCTTTGGCTATGTTTCCAGGCTGATTCCGAAATCAGAAGTTTATGTATATGAGATAAACGGTCTGATCGTCGGTTTTATCGGTGTGGATGAAGGCTATATTGAAGGGCTTTTTGTCCATAAGGATTACCGCGGGCTTGGTGTCGGAACAAAGCTGATCGCCTATGTCCTGCAATACTATGACTTCATTGAGCTGGATGTCTTTGAAAAAATTACGGAGCTGTCTGTTTTTACGAAAACCGTAATTTCCAGAAGCTCCGCTCTCTTCCGCACGAGGATCTCGGCGAAATAGAATATAGAATGTGTTACCGGAAGAAAAAAGAAGAATGATCATACATATACAATTTCAATCTCTCCGAAGCTGACACTTCCCTTCAGATAGCAGATCGGCCCATTGGAATCTCCACAACGCTTTTCATCGACACTTGCTGCAAATACGCTGACCTTCTGCACTACATTCCACTCTTTCGGTATAAATAAAGTAAGCTGCCCGAAACTGTTGGATACTTCGATCGTCACGCTATCCCCTGCCATATGTGCCTGATCCAGATACACCTTCATTTCCCCAAAAGAATTCTGAAAATGTCCACGTTTTAAATCAGACATATTAACATATTTTGTTGTCTCACCAAATGAATTGGAGCATTCCACAAAACCGTCTCCTTCTTCCTCAGTTACCTTCTGGTACTTTGTGTAATCGGATCTCCTTGCATGTGGATCATCCTGATCTCCATGGCTTCTGTGCTTATGCGGAAACAAAAAATTGAATCCGACCGTCATAAATACAACGATGATCACCACATTCCAAAAACCGACTTTGGGAAGCCCCAGCACTTCGGCAAATGTCAGCCAGGCAAGCCCCAGAGAGAAGAATATCCCGCCAAAGCTTCTGTCTGCAATGCTGCTGACAAGGAGTGCCACGCATAAAATACCGATCAATGCGCTCCATACACTGATCTGTGCTGTGATCAGATGCATCTGGCTCAATACCAGAAATACCGCTGCTGTGATAAATCCAAGTCCCCAAAATATTCTGCTTGTTTTTTTCATCTTTCCAACCTCTTTTCTTCTAATCTTTCCTTTAATACTTTTATGTATGCTCTTGAAACATAAATCTGTTTGTGCGTTCCCTGAAAAGAAATCTCCGAGGACGCTGCCAGATTCCGCCGGATCGCATAAATCCGGTTCAGATTTACGATCGCGGACTTGGAGATCCGCAGAAAATCCGATCCCAGCATATCCTCCAGCTCATACAGCTTTTTCCTTGCTTCAAATATTTCCGTTTCCGTATGCGCCAGCACCTGCGAGCCTTCCGTTTCAAAAAACAGGATCCTGTCTGTTTCCAGATAATACTCGGTGTCGTTTTGATACAATATGATCTGACCGGTGCTTTTGATCTGCTTTGCCAACAACTGCTGAAGCTTCACGACCTCCGGTGTCAGCTCCCTGCAACGGAGCACGATTTCTTCTTCCGGTGCTTCCGGATCTATTTCCACTCGTATCTTCACCTGACCACCTCCTGTTGTTGTCATTATACGGTATCTAAAATAAATGTAAATGCCTTTTCGGTAAGCGGTCGAAATACGCCGGTAAGTGGCAGAAAATAACCTGTATGCATAAAAATTCCCGGAAGTAATGGGATCACTTCCGGGAATTTATTTTTAAAACGTCTTTATTTTTATTATTTTGTTTAACCCGCCTTTTGATAAAAGCTTTTTGTACTTACTCAGCTTTTTAGCTTTCACACGGATCAAGCACTTTCCATTTACCTTACCAAACGCTTTTTTATCAATCCGTTTTAGATTTGTTGCATTTATCTGAACTGTTTTTAATTTCTTACAATTATAAAATGCCATTTTTTCTATTGTTTTGACATTTTTCCCTATTGTAATCTTTTTTACTTTTTTCAGACCTGAAAATGCTTTGGCATGAATAGATACTACAGAATAAGTCTTTCCTTTATAACTAACTTTTGCAGGAATATTTATGCTTTTACAATTTTTGTTCAAACATTTTAATACAGTAACCTGCTTTTTCTTATGGCTGGTTATTCTATAATATAAATTGTTACTCTTAAAGCAATCGTCTTCCTGTGAAGTTGTCGTATCATCTTTATCGTCTAAATTGACATTGTCCTGATCTTCATGATTCGGATCATTATAATTATCAGGTTCTTGATAGTCTGAATTATCCTGATTTTTATCATTATTATCCTTCACAGAGCTATTTGTGCTATTGGTATTTTTATCTGTATTATTAGATGGTTCTTTATCTGATTTATTGCTTTCATTTACATGATCTGATGAATTATTTTTATCATTCTGATCTGATGAAGAGGTATTATCAGATTTCTTTCCACACCAAATACATACACCATTTTTGTATTCATGCTCTCTGATCGGAATTTCTTTTTGCACAACTGCAATATATCCACAGGTTGAACAATGCTTTCCTTCTGTTTTACCTGCTGTTGTGCAAGTTGCTTCTACCGCTTTATCCACTACATAGTTATGACCCTTTGCCGGTATTTTTTCCTGCTCTGAAAAAACAGTCCAACATACTGAACAATACTTTTCTTCTGTCCAACCAGAATTTGTACACGTAGCCGGTATTTCCTTATTTACTACATAGCTATGTCCCTTTGCCGGTATTACATCCTGTTTCTTATACACATATCCACATAAAGAACAATGTTTTCCTTCTGTCTTTCCCGACTGCGTACAGGTCGCTGCCACTGCCGGATCTGTGACATAAACATGTGTTTTCTTACCAAGAGTTGTTGTTTGAGACGATACTGCACCACAAGAACAATAATATTTTTTCAAACCAGTCTCTGAGCATGTTGGCTGCTTTGTTATTTTTTCAATTGTATATTTGTGAACATGTTTTACTGTCACTTTGATTGTATTTGAATAAAGATCATTATTATCTTTGTCCATTGCAACAAATTTTAAAATATTACTTCCTGCTTTAACTCCCCTAATAAATAATTCAACTGACTGTTCACTTGCATTTACATTTCCCCATTGCGCTGATATTATATCATTGTCATTCTGATTAACCATTCTCGCATCTATTTGTGATACATTTTCGCCATCATATTTTATAATCAGCTTAGTTGCTTCATTTTCATTTACTGTTATTTCACTTTGAGCAAACTTCAAGACATATGGTTTAGAAATATAGACAGTATTAAATCCTATAAGGGGATTTTCTCCACCATTTGTATCAAGTGCATATACGGCAATTTGTTGATTACCTCTTCTCCCTGTTTCTATTGTTGCAGAAAATCCATGATTACCAGTTATTCCATATGCAGTATTCACATCTGGTCTATATTGATCTGCTATAATCCATCCATATCCCTCTACATCAGAATCACCACATTTACCACCAATATACACATGTATGCCAATTGACGTATTAGGAGAATCTGGATCAAATGCCCAACCTGTTATTTGAACAGTTCCTTCGCCACCACTAACAGCTTCTAGATTAAATTTAGGTTGTTGGTTTGAAGCAGGATATTGAGGCTCTCCGAACCCTATAATTATAGTCGATGATCCAACATTATTGGATGTTGGTCTTAATGTTGATAAATTATATGTAACTTTAACAACTTTTTTACTTATATTTCCTTCTATTGTTGTAAGTGTATTTCCAACAACACTATAAACAATGCCTGTATGATCTGGACCATCTGCAATTTTTCCATTATTGTCAATTGCTACAAAATCTCCAACCTGCGGTATATAGTTATCATACTTACCACCACCTCTTGCATTATAAATATTAGTTGGGTATTTTTCGATATTTTGTACAGGTACTGAGCTTATGGTATATGATAAATAATTATTGTTGTACACTGTAACTGGTACTTTTGTTATGGATCCAGTCTTGGAATCGCTAAATGTTACTACAGTAGTTCCTTCCCCTTTTCCTGTTAGTTTTACATATCTCTTTCCAGAAGAGATTCCTGTATCAGATATTTCTAAAATAGAGGGGTTTTCTATAACAAAAGTAATTCCTGATACATCTTCCGTTATTTCTCCATCTTCTATTAAACATGCACCTAATGTTATACTGCTTCCTTTACGAACACTTAAGTTATCATAATCTGAATATACTGCCAGTCTGTTTCTAAACTCTGTTTCCTCTTCAATTTCCGAATCTGTGTCATATTTATCCCATTCACAGATAAAAGGAACATTTACTCCATCACCATCATTCCATTTGCCATCGGTAAATTCATCATAATACATACCATAATGTTCATTTCCACCTTGATGATTAGGTTCTCCAGACTCCCAATTCTGATAAGAATATGCTTCTCCCGTAACCCATTTCCAATTATCTAATTCGTCCTGATCTGATAAACCAAATAATGCCGATCCATATCCAGAATCTATCAGGTAAGAATACACAAAGGAATCTTCTTCTCTGCTAGTGATTGTTGCAAGATAACCGCCCTTCTTTTCACAATATACCTGTGCATTATTCCAATCATTAGCCATATCTGAATTATATATGTAATAATAATGTCCATTAAACTCTACCGCATCAGCAGGGACATTATTATTCTTTATTTCAAAGTGAGAACTATCTGATTTCAAAAAATCATAATTTATTTTATAGTCTGCCACTACATGTGTATCATTCTTATCAAAAATGCCTTGTACCTGTAATATGATTTTGCTGACATTTTTTTCATCAACAATAATTTCTACTGTCGCATCTCCATAGTCTAAAATCACATCCCCATAACTAATTTCTTCAAAATATGTGCTAGAATCTTTAAACAATATTTCATTTACTTTATTTGCCGGGATATTTAATTTAATCTCAGTATTATATATACTTGCATTTTCAAACATATCTTGTGTAAATATATCAAAATTAAATAGAGCTGGCTCTTCTCGAGGATTGTCTTCATATTCATCTGAATCAATGATTGTATGAGAAATTCCATTCTCATACTGATACTCAAAGTTAAATTTTTCTTCTAGTACATTAACTTTTCCATGCCCTGATATAATTGCATCTCTTGGATTTTCACGTGAATAATTAGATATATTTAAAGAATACTCTATTACATTTCCTTTCTCTTCACCTTGTGTATTTCCCTCCGTATAGTTTATATCAATCACTTCTGTTGTATGTTCTGTCCAACTTCCTGATTGAATAGTATTCTGTACAGCCTTTTCATATATTTCATATGCATCCATAGCCTTAGTCTGTACAGAGAAAATAAAAACTCCCAAAACAAATAAAATAAATGATATTATTATTTTTGTTTTTCTACGCATATTTTCCCCTTTATACCATCTCATAAAAATGTATTACATGCTCATATTCATACTATATAAATCCAAATACCACGATCCATCAATTTCAATTAGATAAATCATTGCTGTTGTACTATTTATACGAGTATCACCCGCTTGAACTGTTATTTTAGTTTCTACTTTCTTTGCCGCTGTAACTTTGACATTGATTTCCTCATATTTCTTTTTTATTTCATCTAGATCATCCTTTTTTATGGTTTTTGTATCTAGTATTTCATAAGAATACTTCCAATGATCTCCAAAATATTCATTTATATCTTTTACTTTGTTCTGAAATAAATTATCAAATTCTTCCATAAACTCTTCTTTATCTGAGAAGTCCTCATCTTCTATAATATAATCTATCATTCCCGATGGTATCAGACTGACGATCTTCTCTGTGTCTGGTTCGAAAGATGCCTTTATGTATGTCTTAATAACACTTCTATAATTATTAGAACGAACTATAGATGTAACTATAATAAGTACAGCTACAAACATCAAAAAAACAACTATTTTTCCAACTTTCTTATTTTTGCTACTAATATCGTTTTCATTTATCAATGTAGCTCTTATATCTGTGCTAATATCTATTTTCTCACCACATTGTGCACAGAATTCTGCATCATCGTCATTTTTAAATCCACATTTCCCACAAAACATATTTTTCCCTCACATTATCCTTTGCATTGTTATTTAGTAACTAAAGCTTATTTCCACACTCTGTACAAAATGCCATGCCTGCTTTATTTTTACTTCCACAATTTGAGCAGATTAAAAATCCACTTTCCTCTTCCTGATCTACAATGCTATCTTTTTGCTCTGAATCATTTTTCACAGGCTTACCGCAAAAGGTACAGAAATTAACATCTTTCTTTACCATCTTTCCACAATTATTACATCTTTTATAATCTTCCAAATTCTGTGTAACTTCATATATCACAACTGGCATAGGGTTTCCACAACTACTGCAATATGCTACCCCTTGTGCAACTTCAGCACCACATTTAGGACATTCTCTAACGCCTTTTATATCCTGAATCTGTTTTTTTAATTCTGAAATTCTATATTCTGATTCATTTATCGCACTTACCATACCTCTAAAAAAATCTTCACAATCATTTCTGTGTTTTTCAACATACATTTTTCCAATCTCAAAATACAAATTATTAATTTTCTTTTCCTCATCAGAAATATTTGCCTGGAATCGTGCAGTATCAGAGAAATCTCTAGTTTTTTGAATTGTTTTTTGTCCTACATCTGTTACTTTTCTTCCAATATCATCAAATAAACTCATTTTTCTACCTTCTTTCGTAAGTTATTTTTTTACGCTTGTACTTAATACTAAAAAAATGATTCCTAAAATGAATAGACCCCCCATCATCATATAAAAATTCGATCCCCATTCATAAGTAAATGACCAATTTGATATTATTCCATCGCCGCTTCCCAAATCAGCAAATGTAACATATGTAGCCCCAAATGCAGATATAATAATTAAAAAAACACCTAAAAAAACCATTCCATTATTAGTTTCAACTTTTTTGTTATTTGAAATCTGATGTCTTTCATTATATGTTACATTTCCTTCCTGACTCTGCTTCATCCCGCATTTGGAACAAAATTTCTGTCCTTTTTCTATTTCATTTCCACAATTTGAACAAAACATATTTTTCCCCTTTCATCATTTAAATCGAATAAACAGGAGCTATTCTTCCAATAATTCTATATCTATAGTTCCTATTTGTCAAACAAAAAGGGAATTATAATTCCTATATAGATAAAAAAGGAGGAAGAAAAGTGCTATTATTTGATTTTCATCAGATTGGAAATAAATTACATGATATCAGAAAAAAGGCCGGACTCACACAAAGTGAAGTAGCTGATGCTGCCGGTTTATCAGACAGAACTTATGCAGATATAGAGCGTGGTTCTGTTAATATGCGAATTGAAACAATTCTACGTATCTGTAAGGCACTTCATATCACTCCCGATGACGTTCTTACAGAAGAAAATGTTTCTCTGACGGAAAAACAGGAAGAATTGATAGAACAGCTTAATACATGTTCTTCACATGAAAAACAAACTGCTTTAAACATATTGAGTGCTTATTTAAATTCTTTAAAATAAAAAGTTCTATAAATAGTAAAACCGCCCGAGAAAAATCCCAGGCGGGTTTCATTTTATTCTGTTTTCAGATAAGCAGCAATCTGGTCATCGGAAAGCGCAAATCTGTTTTTTATCTTCTGAACTATTATATCCCGTGAAATACCACACTCCTGATATGTCTCTATCGCTGTTTCTATTGCTCTCTTATCTGCATATTCCTCTATTGCCTTACACACGATTGCCACCTCCTTTGGATCATGCTTCATTGCCTGTACGCGTCTGGATGTCTTGGGGAATTCAGGATTATTCATATCCGGATTTAGAAATTCCTTCATAAGACGTGCTATTTTATTATCCTCTTTCCCGGTTGTCGTCACATAAATTTCATGCAGTCCATCCTGTAACGACTCCCCTGTTTCCTTACAGATCATCTCTGCATGACTGATCGTTCTCCCATTCTGCAATACATCAAAATTAGAAACATAGATAATATATACTTCCTGTACATGCTCAAATCTGTCTCCGGGTTCTGAACGATTTACTGTGATCGCGGATGCATTGTAACGGACTCGTTTTACGTGATTATCATTATCCGCTTTCTGGATTTCAATGTTATAAACAACATCTTCTTCCCCTTCTGCGTACGCATCTACCCTTATTGAGCGTTTCCCAATAATATGGATGCTTTTCTGCCCTGTGACCGTGTCTTTACGGATCTTCAGATCAGCCTTTTCCATAAATATCTGTAATAGTTCTTCACAGGTATCCGGATCTTCCATCATCACTTCAAAAAAACCATCATCAATCGGTCTGAGCTTTTCCACGATCAACAACTGCTCAGCATTTGTCTTTCTTTGTTTCTTTTCCTTCATCTTATGCCATGACTCAGTAGATTTTATCCAATCGGTAAAATCTCAGACATTACATAAACCGTTCATTTCATAACATTCCCCCGACAGGACTTATCCTGCCTTATGCACTCATTATAAAAGATGCCATACTATATGACAATATACAAATTTGTCTTATAGTTTTACAATAATAATTTATCGTAAATCGATAATTTATTATTGACATTCATATGATCTTGTATTATGATCTGGATAAATCAAGGAAAGAAAGATGAGGAATTACCATGAATCTGAAATTGACTAAAATTACAAAATTTTTATTGGATTTTATGTATTTTGCGGGCATGCTTGTATGCCTGACACTGCCATTTACATTCAAATGGTACGGATCCTACAACGATCTGTTTGTTATCTACTACTGGCCGCTTGTCGTGATCTTTTTCCTGTCCGGCGTTCTGGCAATTTTGCTGATCGGAGAATTACGGAAAATGTTTGATACGGTTCTTGCGGACAACTGTTTTGTCAGGGAAAATGTGAAAAGCCTGCATAAAATGGGTACATACAGCTTTCTGATCGCACTTTTGACAGCTTTCCGCCTGTTTCTTTACTTAACACCTGCTGTTTTGATCATTATTCTCGTTTTTGTGATCGCAGGACTGTTCAGTAAAGTGCTCGCCGGTGTATTTGGCCGCGCTGTCAGCTACAAAGAAGAAAATGATCTGACGATCTGATCAACCAATTCGGAAGCATTCTATCATTTAGAAAAGAAAGACGAGGAAATATACGATGGCAATCATTATCAATCTGGATGTCATGATGGCGAAACGAAAAAAGGGCCTGACTGAATTATCCAAAGAAGTAGATATTACAATGGCAAACCTGTCTGTTTTAAAGAATAATAAGGCAAAGGCAATCCGCCTGCAGACTCTTGATGCGATCTGCAGAGCTCTCGATTGTCAGCCCGGCGATATTTTAGCGTATGAGCCGGATGAAAACAGTACCGAAAATGAGTAAGAAAGAAGGGAAGTAAAATGAATATTACAAATCAGAATCAGCAGGATCCGGAAAATTATACTGCGGATCAAAATAAACAGGACACAAATAATACTGGGCTGTCTCCCAATATGAGTCCTGTAACTTACAAAAAAGAAGAACCACTACTTGTAAGAGCTGTGGTGGACAATTTCTCTGCCTTCGGCGTTGGCAGTATTTTATACGGTTTGTTTTTCTGTTTTTGTATTTACCAGAATTTTATGGCAGTTACCTCTGTCTTACTTTGCGCCGCCACGATCGGTTATGTACTATTCTGTTTTAAAAAGCTCTCTATCAAAACAGACAATAAGAGATGGTTTTTTATTATTTCCATCTGCCTTTTAGGACTTTCCAATATGCTGACAGACAGTGTAGTTCTTGCCTTTTTAAATTATGTAGGTATTATACTCTTATTCTTCTGCTTTTTGCTGCGCCATTTTTACGATACAAAGGAATGGGATTTTTCCAAATTCTGCAGCGCACTTTCCCGGACGATTATCTGCTCCGTCGGCCGATTCAACTATCCGTTTAAGAGCCTGCAGCAGTATTTAAAAGAACACCGGAAAAGAAAAAACACCAAGATTTATTATGTTTTTTTAGGCATTTTGATCGCAATCCCTTTGCTTTTGGTTGTCTGCTCCTTACTGTTAAGTGCGGATGTCGTATTCCGATCCTTTTCAGACCGCCTGTTTTCCGGCCTTTTTGAAAACATTGACTTTGGTACGATTTTTGCAGTTGTATTTACCATCTGTTTTGGTATGTTTTCTTCTTATTGTATCCTGATCGAGCTTGCTTTTCAGGATATAAACCCTGTCATGGAAAATAAAAAGACAATGGAACCGATCATTGCCATTACTTTTTCTTCTATTTTAACGGTGATCTATCTGTGCTTCAGTATCATTCAGATTGCTTATTTGTTTATCGGTAACATGAAGTTACCTGACGGTTACACCTATGCAGCATATGCCAGACAAGGCTTTTTCCAACTCCTGTTTGTCTGCCTGATCAATCTTGTGCTCGTCCTGTTCTGCCAGAAGCATTATCGGGAAAATAAGGTGCTTAAAACGATCCTGACCATTATCTGTGGATGCACTTATATTATGATCGCCTCCAGTACAATGCGGATGCTTTTGTATATTGCATCTTACCAATTGACCTTTTTACGGATTTTTGTACTGGTGTCGCTTCTTACACTTGCCATCTGCATGACCGGTGTTGTTATATCCATCTACAAAAGCAGTTTCCCACTGTTCTTTTTCATGACAGTAACTGTTACCGTCTGCTACCTGCTGTTCTCTCTGGCAAGACCGGATGCGATCACCGCAGCATATAACTGTCAGCGGGAAAATGTGGATGCTTATTATTTAAGTGATCTTAGTCTGGACGCAGTTCCCGCTATGGAACGAGCCGGTGTGTTTGATGCAGACGGTCCATTAAATGGAGAAGCATATAACCAAATCCTGGAAAATTTCAGGGAGGCTTCCCATAAAAAATCAGGAAATATGAGCCCCCGGAAATTTAATTTATCCGTTTACAGAGCTGACCGGATATTGAATAAATAATACTATTTACTGCTTTTCTTCTGTGGAAAAAGCAGCCGGAATATCAGCCTTACAAAAGGACCACAATAAAACATTTGGTACAAAATCGCCATTGGGAAATTCATTCCCCATGTCTGCACCCATGTACCAAATGTTTTTGTTTCTTTAAATAATAATGTGGCAAACAGGCTCATAACCGGACACATAATGCAACAAATACAAATAGAAATGGCATAAGTGATAAACTGTGGTCTGTCATCCGGTCTCATTACTGTAAATGCAAGCATTTTTGCGAGCTTTCCTACTACAAAAAACTCCAGTACAAACGCAATCGGAACCATGATCGGCATTTCATGAAAAGCTGCCAGAAAGGTAGTACCGGAAACGCCTCCGGTATTTAAAGCTACATTGTATACGATCATCCCGTACACCATGATAGTTGCCATAATGGCAGTGAAAATGACATCCTGAAACTTATTTTGGGGCATAAAAAATCCTCCTTCTGATAATGAATAAACATGAATCTGTGTTGTTCGTTATCATCCGGGAGGATTGTGCGTTTCCAATTTATACCTATATTCAATTAATTGTAATGCTTTGCTAGAATAACATACTTTTTTGAAAAATGTAAGTAGCAATTTTTTAATTTAAACTATTTTTAAACTTCCATCAGACTCGTTAATTAAATCAGAAAACGCAGTGGTGCATTCGGACTGTATGTAGACTGATGTTCATACAGATTCAGATAATTACTGATAAAAAAGAAAGTATCATGGAAATCACACAACATCATAAAGATATGGTTCGCCGGAAGCAGAAAACTTTCGAAAAGAAAATATGCTTTGCAACAGCTATACCATTGTTGCAAAGCATTGACAATAAAATTTCTCTCAGTATATTGTATGAAATACCATCATTAATAATTAATTCCTGTAACGCCCAGCTTTCCGTCCTGTACACTAAAGGTCAGGCTTGCACTTGCGTCATTGCTGTATAAATTAAATCCAGCCATACTCGGACTTAAAACATCCTCGCTCTCATCTGCATTTGCAACAGCATTAAGCAGATCATCTGTAAATAATTCAGAAGCATCAAGCTTCATAAAATCTTCCTTTGTATCCACAGTCTGTCCTTCATCTTTAAAACCAATATAGACCGGATAATTTACAAGATCAGCCAGAGCCTCCTGATCCTTTGCAGCTACAGCACTTTTAATCTTTTCTGCAAAATCGACTGCTGCTTCATGACTTACCGCAAAATTGTCTTCATAATTTCCATCTCCCGGATCTGCAGCTTCCTGCTGCGAATCTGTTGCTTCATTTGCAGTCTCGCCGGAATTGGAATCCGTTTCTTCTGTATCTGTTTCATCAGATGAAGCCTCATCTGTCGTTTCTGTACTTGTACTAACCTCAGTCTGTGAATCTGCATTCTTTGTATTTGATCCACACCCTGCGATCATCATAGTTGTCAGTGCTAAAAGTATTGCAATTTGTTTTGCTTTCATTTGTTTTCATCCTTTCTTTCTCTTTCAATACCGTCATTTATACATAATAAATGTGTCTTTTTTATGTCTTTTTACCCGTAAAAAACTTAAGAATTATGAAAGTTCCTCATGCTCTCTTTTCTTTTTCTCCCGGAAGGTCTGCATCATCTCTCTAGTAAGACTGAGTCCTTCCGGATCATCCGGAACATCCTTGTAATCTATCCATTCTGCAAGGGAAAGCTCCGTTTCATCCAGTTCTATCTTATGTTCCTCTGCAAGTTCGCAAAAATAACCAAGCAGAAGATCACTGTCATATCCCCATGGCTGGCTTTTGTAATAACGGATATTTTTGACATGAAGTCCTACCTCTTCCATGACTTCCCTCTCTACCGTCTGCTCCGCTGTCTCTCCGATCTCCGTAAAACCTGCGATCAGCGCATATTTTTTATACTCCCTGCCCGCATATTTTGTCATCAGGATCTTATCTCCGTTTGTCACACCTACAATAACCGCCGGCGCAATCTTCGGAAAAACCATGTTGCCACAGGATGGACATTTCATCATCCGGAGGTGTTCATCATGCACAAGCTTTTTGGCACATCTGCCACAAAACTGATTATCGCGATACCATACATATAAATGCCAGCCTGTCGCTGCTGCGAGTACATATTCTTTTGGATAAAGTCGTCTGGTTTCAAACATTCTGTGGTACGTGAAATCCTCAAACATCTGATCCTGCAGATCCATCAAAATGAAATCTTCCCGATCTATAGAAAATAAATAAGTATATACCGGAAACTCTGATTTTTCTTTTTCCTGTATGAAATGTGCTTCTACCTGCTTAAATGTAAGAAATTCCATTTCTCCGTCTTTTTCCTTATAAAGTATCTTTCCATCGGAAAAACTCAAGATCCGGCTGTTTGCCGATGGCTTTTTTGCTGCAAACTGGTTATAAAACTTCTTTGGTGCAATGTCTTGTATCACGCTATTATACCTTCCTTAATAGAAATGTGCCGTATAATCTTATTATATTATATACTTCCTGTCAAACTTAGCATATAAAACAACTGCCCGGCGAACCGGGCAGTCATCAAATAGGGAATGAAAATATATCATTGCAGACCCTGAAAGGATCTGAAAATGATCAAAGATATAAAAATCCTGTCGCTACAGCGACAATGATCAGGATGCTGCCACCGATTGCATAAGCACCGGTTTTCTGGCTGTATCCTAAACGATATCCGCCAATCAGACCAAGTAATACTGCTATGATGCAGACAACTGTCAAAATACCAAGTTCATAAATAGAACGAAGCTGCATCATACCAAGTGCAATACCGGTCAGAAGTGTATAAAATCCAACTTGCAGGCAAAGGCTTATGAAAATACGGATCAGATATTTTCCATCATGTCTGCTTTCCACAATACCTTCATTTTTCCATGCATTCTTCAGCATTTTTATGGCAAATGCCACAAATATAACCATGCTGATCAATGGATTTAAGGCTTCTCCTTTATCTGCCAGATAAGATCCTCTGAGCCAGATCGTCAACACATATCCAACCAGCAGTACGATCAGCTGGTAGACACCACAGACCAAAAGTCCAAGTGCTAATTTTACTTTATCAATACGGGAGAGCAAAGCTCCCTGGCAGACTGCCTTAGCATATAAATCAAAGCCCAATCCTAAAGCAATTCCGATTACTAATAATAAACCAGTATCCATGCTTTGCACCTCCCCATTTCATTACTCTGCTTTTACGCCTTCTGTTTTGATAATGAACTTCACGCTGCTACTCTTACCGTCAGCCACACCACTGAAGTTGTTATAATCTTTTCCTGCATCCATTACCGCATTTACTCTGTCAAGTAATGAACTGATGTCACCATCAAATGCATCTGTCAGCTTCCGGATACCTTCTTCGTTAAACTCGATCATACCCTCGTTTAACTTATTAGCACCTTCATCCAGTGTATCTACGCCATCTGCAAGCTGCTTACCTGCATCTACGATCTTAGCAGATCCACTTGTTAATGTTTTAGAACTGTTTGTCAGCTTTGTAGCACCTTCATCCAGTTTTGCCGCACCTTCATTTAATTTGATGACACCTGCTGCCAGTGTAGCACTCTTGGAATCCAGAGTCACAAGACCTGTCTTTAACTGTTTCAGACCTTTTGCAAGTGCCTTTGTACCACCGTAAAGACCTGTTACCTTTTCTCCCTTGGCATTCGTATAACCGTTAATACCTTTGTTTAAAGCATCTGCACCATCTGACAGTGCACTTGCACCTGCGGAAAGCTGCGTTGTACCGCTTGCTAATGTTGTGATACCTGTCTGTAACTGTTTAGATCCATCATATAAACTGTTGATACCCTGATTCAGCGCTGCAGAACCATCTGCTAACTGCTTAACACTGGCTTTTAAGGTATCGATCTGAGGAGCAAAGCCGCTGATCTGCTGACTTGCAAGATCTACAGCCTTGGAAGCACCGGCTTTTCCTGCAATACCTGCTGCTGTTGTTGCAATGTTTGGTGCTACACTGCCAACTGCATTTGTTACCTGATTTGTTACCTCTTTTGTAACAGTCGTATCACTTGCAAGACTTGTTGCAACACCAGCGCCAAGGCTTGCTCCAATACTATCTCCGACTGCGGTTATAACATCTGCTGCATTACCGCTGACTGTCATCTTTCCTGCCTGAATCTGCTGCACCATAGCCTGCTGTACTGCTGTACCAAGAGACTGCTTGATTGCTGCAGATACCGCACTTGTAACTGCTGCTTTAATTGCATCTGCATCAACTGCTGATCCTGCTGTACTTGCTGCTTTTGCAAGTGCCTGCTGTGCTTCCGGTGTTGACATAGCTGCTGTAACTGCAGCTGTAATTGCTTTCTCCTGTGCTGCTGCCTGTTCCGGTGTTGTTGATGCAGAACCCGGAAGTGAAATATTCTGTACTGCCTGATTTAACTGGGAAAGTCCGCCTGCGATCTGGCTTGCTGCACTTGCTGCGCCCGGATTTGCTGCTGTTCCGTCTCCTGCGTAACCTGCAACAATCTGATCTGCTCCGGCTTTTAACTGCTGTGCACCCTGATCTGCTGTTGCCATACTCTTATCTAATGTCTTAGCACCCTTTGCCAGCGTTTTTGCACCGCTTGCTGCACCTGCTGATTTATCTGTTCCTGCATAACCTGCAACTAACTGATCTGCACCCTTTTTAGCGGATACAGCACCATTCTTTAACTGTTTTACTCCTTTAGTCAGCTGTGGAACACCTGCTGCTAACTGGTTTGTACCGGATTTCAGTTCTCCGATACCGGATGCAAGCTGTGCTGTACCTGCTGTATACTGTCCGATACCATTATCTAATGTTCTCAGTCCTTCGTTAAATTCGCCGACTTTTTCTTTTAAAGTTCCTGTACCGTCTGCAAGCTGCTTTGTACCATCTAGTAACTGGTCTGTTGCATCTGTCAGCTGATCCATGCTGTCTGTCAGTTCGCTTGTATCAATATCATCGCTGTTGAATGACAGGTCATCTAAGATATCACTCAGAACCATGGACATTGTCATATCCAGTGAGAAATCTGTTGCATCTGCTGTGATCTCTACATATTCAGGAACATTTACCTTATCTGTATCAAGATCCTTGGAATTGATCTGTAAGCTGTCCTTCAGTCCGGGCATTGCAATACCGGCGATAATGGAATTATTACCTTCGGAGATCAGTTTACCATTGGTAACTTCAATATTTTTGAAATTGTCGTTTGATAATACCAAACCGCTCAGTACAACAAATGGAACATGGATCGTTTCTGTCTTACCGTTGACTTCAACTTCCTGTGTTTCATTATTTGTATAGTCGAAACGGATCTTTACTTTACCGCTCTTACCGGCAATTTCTTCCGGTGTAACTTCCTTATCATCTAAGTAATAAGTAAGCTTGATGCTGACCGGAGACTGCTTTGTAGATGTACCCTGATAATAAATATCGCTGCCATCCGCATTCCATGTGATCTTATCTCCGCTGCCATCAAAGGTTTCATCACCTTTGACATTTTCGATGTCCTTCAGATCGGATGAATCTTCGATCGTTTTTGCACCGGTCTTATTCTTTAACCAGTCACTGACTAAGATATGATCTGTATTACCGTTGGCATCTGTAAAAACGTATACGGTTTCTTCCTTATCTACATCTGAAGTATTGCTTGAAGAAAACTGGGAATTTAATGTATCTGTCAGTGTTTCCTCCTGCTCACTCAGCTCCTGATCAGTTTCTTTTTCCGCTAATGCCTGATCTGTAAAGATCGTTGTGGTCAAAAGTGCTGTTGCACATGCCAGTGCAATTACTTTTGCTGATTTTTTCATAATGCTTCCTCCTTATTTTTCTTAGAACGCTTTCCAATTCCGATACTTGTTACACAGATCAGCTTATCAAAGATGATCAGCATGGATGGAAGTACCAGTAAAACTGTAACCATACTGATGATCGCACCACGTGCCATCAGGGTACATAACTGACTGATCATATCGATATCGGAATAAACACCTACACCAAAAGTGGCTGCGAAGAAACTCATGGCACTGACAAAGATTGACCGGATTGATGTCTGGTGTGCGATCGTAACCGCTTCCTTCTTATCCTTGCCATTATTTCTTTCTACTTTATATCTTGTCGTCATCAGGATCGCATAATCGACTGTGGAACCTAACTGGATCGTTCCGATTACGATAGATGCGATAAACGGGATAACGGATCCTGTATAATACGGAATACCCATGTTGACAAAGATTGCAAATTCAATCGTTATAACGAGGATGACCGGTAACGAGATTGACTTAAATACGACCGCGATGATCAGGAAGATAACACCGATAGAAACTGCACTGACTGTCTTAAAGTCCTTATCTGTGATCTTGATCAGATCTCTTGTACAAGGTGCTTCACCGATCAGCATTCCGCTGTCATCATAGCTCTTTATGATCTCTTCCAGCTTATTACACTGTTCGTTGACTTCATCGGATGCAACCTTATATTCCGACATGACAAGCATCATTTCACGACCACTTTGTATCAGCTCGCTCTTGATGTCATCCGGGATCAGTTCATCCGGAATTGCCGGTCCGACAAGTGCATCCAGACCAAGTACGGTTTTAACACCGTCTACATTCTTCATGTCATTTGCCAGCTGCATTTTTTGCTTTGCGGAAAGGTTTGTATCCACAAGAACGATCTCCATTGTATTCATGGCGAATTTATCATTCAGTATATTATTTGCCTGAATACTTGGCAGGCTTTCCGGTAATGTGGAATCCAGATTGTAATATACGCTTGTTCTGTTATAACCGAAAACTGCCGGAATCCAGAGCACTACGAAGACTATTGCAATGATAATGTAATGCTTTGCCACAAATTTTGAAATCCGGAATTCCGGAAGCAGTGGTTTATGCTTTGTCTTTTCAATAATGCCGTCAAAGATCAGGATCAATGACGGAAGAACTGTTACACAGGCAATTACACCGATCAGAACACCCTTTGCCATGACAATACCAAGGTCAAGACCAAGTGTGAAGCTCATGAAGCAAAGTGCGATAAATCCGGCAATTGTTGTAATACTACTGCCGACTACGGAAGAGAATGTAGCGCTGATGGCCTTTGCCATTGCTTCTTTCTTATCTCCGCCGCATAACTCCTGCTGTTCTTCGTAGCTGTGCCACAGGAAGATGGAGTAGTCAAGCGTAACACCCAGCTGCAATACCGCAGCGAGCGCCTTCGTAATATAGGAAATCTGTCCCATAAAGACATTGGAACCTAAGTTATATACAATCGCCATTCCGATACTTAATAAGAAGAAAAGCGGAATGATGTAGGAATCCATTGTCAGGGAAAGAATGATACTACAAAGAATAACGGCGATCAGTACATAGATCGGTGTTTCTTTGTTGGATAAGTTCTTTGTATCCGTTACAACTGCCGACATACCACTGACAAAGCACTGGTTCTGTGTCACATCACGGATCTCTTCGATCGCATCCATTGTTTCATCCGCACTTGTTGTCGTATCAAACATGGCGATCATCAGAGTCGCATCTCCTTTTGCAAATGCATCCTGCAGCTCCTGTGGAAGAAGCTCTGTCGGAATGGAGATATCTGCGAAGCTGTCATACCAGATTACTTTTTTTACATGGTCAACATCTTCTACCTTTTCTTTCAGTTTGGAGACATCCTTATAGGGGAGCCCCTCGGTAACGATCATTGTAAAGGCACCGGTTCCAAAATCATCCATCAGAACGTCCTGACCTACCATTGTTTCAATATCCTTTGGCAGGTAAGAGAGGACATCGTAATTGACTCTTGTGCTTATGTATCCAAAAAAGGACGGGATCAGAAGCACCAGACTGATGATGAAAATGACAAAACGGCTTTTTACAATACCTCTGCTAAATTTGTCCATAACTTTCCTCATCTCTTTCTTTGATCTGAAATCAATATTTCTCTTACTCTGCAATGCAGTATAAAAAAAAGAACTGCATTTAGGAAGATGCAATTCTTTTTCTTTGTTTTTATTTGATATACAAATTGATCGATCTGTATATCAGGTTATTACATTTTTAAAAAATTGTTAGGTGTAACTTACTCCTTTAACTCGTCTATAATATCCTGCATGGATCTTGTAATGATATAATCATAAACCTCTGCGATCTCCTTTGGAGACAGAAGCATTCCGCTCTGGATCCAGTTCATGACAACAAATGTCATAGACTGCGCATAATATTTGGCGATCATTGCCGGCGTCAGCCACCTGTCCTTCACAACCTTTTCTCCTGTTTTGGAGATCATGAATTCCAGAAGCAGCTCCTCTACACATTTCCTGACAATTTCTTCAAAGCTGTTCTGCCCTGTTGTTTTTGCCAGTTTTGTATAAAATTCTTTCTCTTTTTGCAGATTGCTAAAGATCAGGATCATGGATTCATCGATCATATCATTCTGCAAAAGGGGACGGATCGGCTGCAGGATCTCATCTTTTATGATGCGTTCGACCACTTCATATTTATCCTGAAAATGGTTATAAAAGGTCGGACGGATCACCTGCGCCTTATCTGTAATTTCTTTAATTGTGATTTTTTCAAGAGGTATTACAAGTACAAGCTCTTTCAAAGACTGCATGAGCATCTGCTCTACGTCCGGTTTCGTCTGCATGTCTTTCCTCCAATTTTCTAATTAAGTTCCTCTACCTGTTTGATAAAGTTCCGAATACCCTGAAAGGATTTTTTGCTGATAAAATGCATCATTTTTCTGGCATCGTCTTCTGCTGTTTCCTGATCCACATCTGCTGTCATCATCAGAAACTGTGTCAGGGTTTCCTGTTTTTCCACAAGATCCTTTGCGATCTTATTGCCTTCCTTTGTAAGGACCAGTTCTCCCTTTTCACCGACTTCCAGATACCCTTCTGCCTTGAGCTTACCCATTGCACGGCTGACACTCGGCTTGGAAAAACCAAGTGCTTTTGCCACGTCAATAGATTTTACGCGTCCGTTTTCTCTTTTCAGTAAATAAATCGTTTCCAGATAGGTCTGTCCTGACTGTTGCATGTTAAATTCCTCTCTTATCTTTCGATTTTGTTTCCCGTACTTATCTTTTCACTCACTAGGAAAGAATCTGATTTTTAATCTCTTCCAGTTCTTCCTGAGAAGGACTGCCCGGATTCCATCCGATCTTCTGTCCGTCCTCTTTATAACGCGGGATTAGATGCATATGGAAATGAAATACTGTCTGACCTGCCACTTCTCCGTTGTTCTGTACCAGATTAAAGCCGTCACAGCCAAGCTTTTCTGTCATTTTAGCTGCCATTTTTTTTGCCAGGACGATCACATCCTTTGCTTCTTCTTCCGGCAGTTCATACAAATTTGCAAAATGATCCTTTGGCAGGATCAGTGCATGTCCCTTTGTCGCCGGTCCCAGATCCAGGATCACACGGAACTTCTCATCCTCATATAATGTCTTGGATGGAATTTCCCCATTTGCAATCTTACAAAAAATACATGAATCGTTTTTCATACTATATCTTCCTTTCTTTCTATTGAACTTCTGATATAACCTGCATGATAAATCTCTTTGTCTGTTTACCGGAATATAAACATTTCATCCAGCATACGGAACAGACCGAAATCACCCTTCATTTTAATATTGCCTGTCATAAACGCCTTTTGGAACGTTTCCTGTCCCTGTATGATCTTCTGCAGTACTTCTTCCGTAAGTGTCATCTCAATATCGGGTTTTGTCCCTGTTTCCTCTAAGATCTCCAGCTCATGCTGCTCTATTTTTATATAGAAGACATCCTCTCTGTCTGTCAGCTCTATTTTATACAAACCTTTCTGTCCGGGCAAGGGATGAAAATGCGTTTCAAACGGTGCATAAATCTGCTGTATCTGCGCACCCTCATGTTTGCCGAGCATACCCTTAAATAAGGCTGATAACTCCTGGATATCTTCTTTCTGCTTCTGTACATAAATCTCATCCGAAGCATATTTGGAAAGCTGTTCCGATTCCTGTGGTGTCAGTTCCATACCTTTATTGAGTGCCACACTTTGACTGACTGCCTGATTACTTGCCGGAAGGCTTTTTATCTTCTGGTGGATCGTCCGGTAAAGATCCTCTGCTTTCTTTTCAATAATTGTCACATAATCTTTATTTTGCTCAAATTCATAAACATCTTTAATATAACCGCAAATACCGCTCGCCGGAAGACCACCTAAAATCTCCCATGCATTACTCAGATTCAGTTTCGCCTCCTGCTCGCCATAAGTTGTACTCATGACAACCGGACACATATAGATCTGGTGGATCTTATCTTTATCTCCATACATCCAGATCGCATCTAAAAAGCTCTGCATATATCCGCCAATACCGAACCATTCTACAGTAGTTGCCAAAATAATACCGTCTGCCGCCTTGAGTGTCAACGGAAGCGTCGTCAGTGCATTTTTCATTTCATACAAGTTGAACCGCTCTACAGAAACATTCAATTCCTCTAAAACCGCCTGCATCTTATCCAGCACAACGATCGTTGGATCCTCTACCAGTCCTCTGCCGCCATAATAAATATTGATCTTCATCTGTTTCCTTCTCTCTGTCTCTATCCGTTTTTACTTTCCTGCGGTTTTTTGCGTTTCTTTCTATATAAAAGAATCGCCAGAATAAAACCGCTAAATAAACCGCCTACATGTGCTGCATTATCAATATTACTTCCCGTAAATCCTGAAAATAAGGAATAACTGATCAAAAACAGGATCTTCGGAACTGTCATGATCTCCAGCTTTCCTCTGTTCCGCAGAAGAACCCACAAAAGCCCGCCGATCATACCAAAGATTGCCCCGCTTGCACCAAGGGAACTTCTGTCATCCATAAAGTAATACGAAAATGCCATGGATGCAAAGCTTCCCGCAATTCCGCTTCCCAGATACAAAAGCAGATATTTAAAATGTCCGAGTGCCCGCTCTACAATATCCCCTAAGAAATAAAGCAGCATCATATTACCGACCAGATGCGTGATATCCGCATGCAAAAACATACAGGTCAGGATTCTGTACCACTGTCCGCTGTTATACACCAGATCGCGGTTCAATACGCCTCTGTCATACAGAAAATCCCCTGTCAGGATACAGGCTGTAAATACAAGCGCATTGATAATAAAGATTGCATGATTGACAAGTGGTCTTTCTTTGATGCTTTTATAAAACTGCTGCCCTCTGGCGTCATAAATGACCGGATCCTCCAGTCTGCCCTTTGGTGCATACGGCTTTTCCAGACATTTTGTCAAAAGCTCCTTCATACCATAAAAATCTTCTGCTCTGCCCTCCGGGATCAGAAGCCTGTTTTCCTGCTCCAGGATCAGCCAGCAGAAAGCATCATCACCGGACAACCGCATTGCGGCATTTTCATCATCTGTCAGGATCAGAGATAACATATGTACATCCAGACAGCCACCGTCTACAAAACGCCAGCTGATCTTCTTTGTGATCTGCTCATATTGCTCTGCGGTAATTTCCGGATGGTCTGTCTGATCGATCAGACAGACTGCATTCGCATATCTGTTTTCCATAATAAAATAAACCGCAAAGCCGGGAACAAATTCCATCAGCTTTTTAAAGCCCTGCTCTATAAAAAAATCTTCCAGTTTCTCATTCATACAGTTACCCTTTTCTATCTTTAAAAGGGTAACATTTCTTGCCTTTGATGTCAATGTTAGCAGTGGCTAATGCGACCTCCGATACAGATAAAAAATTGCATTTCCAAGAATTCCGCAGCAACAGAAAAAAATGGGAAAAACCATCGTCATAACAGAATTTCTGCCTGTATATATACAATAACCGATAAAAATCAGACTTAAGAATATCACACCGGTAAAAAAGAACGGAACCAGAACTTTTTTATTTTTCATATTTTCTTCTGATTCATCCTCTGTATACTTTTTCTGTATCTCTTTTTTCTCTTTCTCTGTTTCCTCCGGTTGTTTTCTTTCTTCCGGGAAATAATCCGCAGCATTTTCTTTTTCCCTCGGTTTTTCTATGATCTGCGTCAGAATTGCTTCCAGTCCGAGACTGTCTTCGCGCACCAGCTTGTAAAACCGGTAAGCATAGGTAACTGCAAATTCATCCTCCTGATCGATCATGCTCAAAAGCTCCTGCGCCAGATTCGTGGTCTTATCCTGTAAAGCGGCTGAAACAGAAGGATCATAACAGAAATAAAAGGATCCCTCATAAAAATAGATCATTTCCGGGGAAAGTAATAAACCATCTGCAGGCAGGAAATATTCCTGCAGCTTTAATAAAACCAGATAAAGAGCTGTAAAAAATGTCTGTATGTCTGTTGCCGTCAGAGCCTGTCTTTTTGCAAATGTCTCCAGACTGCTCCCACAGACTGCATAGGAAAGTCTCTTTTCTCCGTTAAAATTCTGCAGACTGCATGGAAAAAGTCCCGATATCTCATTTTCTGCCAGCATCTGCAGGAAAAATGCAGATGCCTGCTCCATTTCCCCCAAAATCAGAAAACTGCCCTGTGCCTGTTTTTGATATTCTATTTTCATGATCTGTCCTCTCTTTTTGCATGATTACTGATCTGCCGGATCCGGTGCGATTCCCAGATCACTTTCGATGGGTTCAAGCGTTTTATCTTTTTTTCAACCTGTCCGGAAAATACCCCTGCCCGAAACCCCATCCCCCGAAAAAAGGAAAGCAGGGGACTTTTTCGCTCCAGTCTGATCTGTGCTTTGATCTCCCATAAAGAAACCGAAACGGAATAATCCACATTAGTCAGAAAAACCAGCCTCTTTTTCCCCATTTTCTGCATTTCCTTCAGGATCTTATCCTCTGTTTCGCGCCTTCCCGCATGCTCCATCTGCGCACCGTGGATTACTGCCTGCCCTGCCAGATCCACTGCTGCTGCCCGGTTATAAAAGAAAATGGCCGTTTCTGTCAGAAGCATAAAAAGAGCCAGAAGAAGTGGCAGAAGAAATGCTGCCTCTACGGTCGCACTACCCTTTCTGTCGTATTTTTCTGTCCGTATTCTTTTTATTTTTCTGCTTTCTATCACGCCCATTTTCATTTTCTGTTCCATTTTTATATATCTTCCTGTTTTCATCTCTAATTTAATGAGTCGTTTTATGACCTGTCGACACTTACATTTTAATATTAAATATAACTGAACCATTGCTCATCATCTTGTCCCTTAGAAATTACTAACCAAATAGATCAGATAAGAAAACGTAAGAAACGGCAGATACGGTATTTCCGTCTTTCTGTTCCCTTTCCGCACCAAAATAAGAAAGATCCCTGCAATACCTGCCATAAAAAGCCCTGCCACAAAAATAAAAAACACCGGATAAAAGGGCAGATAGCAGGCACACAGCAAAACCGCAAATGCATCTCCCTTTCCGATCGCTTCCTTTGTCAGAATGGAAAGAACAAACAAAAGGATACTGAACAAAAAACCCGGTACCTCTGCCCGTAAAAACCCATCCGGCATTTGATAAAATGCAAGTACAACCCCCGGTAAAAGGAAAGCAATATTTACCTTTTTTTCTCTGATATCCCGCACAGATAACAAAAGCAGAAAAAGAAAACCGATCCATTCCCGTTTCATTCTATTCCCTGCAGCAGTCCTTACACGCTGCTCTCCCTTCTGCCTGCGACAGCAATACAACGTGCAGACTCCGTTTCAGATCCGGACAGTTGATCTCTGTATGATACTTTACCCCATAATCTGTAATAAACACGGTCGTCCGCTTCAGTTCTTCTTTTGTCAGTTTCAGACATTTTTTGCATGTATCATAAATTTTTCTATCCTTGTTTCTTTTTGCACCGACATCTTTGCCACTGACAGGTAAAATATCGATATTTAAGTGCTTACAGCTTCTTTTTCTGTGATAAACAGATCCATGCTCCGTCAGAAAAACATAAATTGCACTTTCTCCTGTCACATCTCCGTTTGTCGCATCATAGCCGTTAAATTTATGGACAATACAGTGATTTTCCAAAAGGATCGTCCGTATGCCCGGACATTTCGGTGTCAGAGAAGCTGAATAAACACGGCGCAGACGGATCATATCACTCTGACTGCCCTGTACACCGGCTGCCAAAACCGCCGTTTCTCTGGCTGTCTTATGCAGTTTCAGCTGCCGGTCCATATAATTTTGGGTTATCGTGACAATTGATAATAACATAAGACATCCGATCAAAAAGAGCGGAACAACAAGTGCGGCTTCTACGGTCATGCTTCCCTGATCCATACACCATATACGGAAGAAGAGTACAGAAAATGGTCTCTGGCAGATCTTTTTTGCTTAAAAAACTCCTGTTCTACAGAGAAGGGATTTCCATGTGAATAGACATCCGGTATATTTTCTATTTTTAAACGATCAAATAAGCTCATTAATTCCACTTTATATTTTTCTGAAATATCCTCTTTTTCAAGAGAATCCATATACATTTTTCTCGTTTCATAGTTAATATCTGCAGTACACTGTATATCTGTATACTGAAAAAATTTGTATAACCGGTTATAATATTTTGCTTCTCCATTCGTAACCAAAGATATTTCTTCCTTTAATTTCTCAGATATTTTTTCCTGATATAACTTCGGAACAATTTTTAATACTGCCAAGGTAATCCCTCCTTCCTTTTACAGAAAATCTGCAATTTGGTATAAATCTTCATTATTTGAGTAGTATTGATCTGTTGCTTCTATCAATCGTTCATTATTTTCACCCAAGTATTTAATGGTAGTTTCAACTTTCTTATGCCCCAGGGCAAAACGAATGTCATTCAAATCCCATCCTTCTTTTCTTCTTTCCTCCGCAAAATAGTGTCGGAGCTGATGCGGATGGGAATTGATATCCGTTTTTTTGGATAGCCTTTTCAACATGCTATACACAGAATCCGCATCTAATGGCTCCCCTTTGTTTTTTCCAGTCAATTTTGTAAATAGATACTCCGAGTTCATCAGACTTTTCCGGTTATCAGAAATGTACTTAACCAAGAACTCAAAAGTTGTATTACTTAACAAAGCAATTCTATATTCTGCATTTTTTGCTCTTGCCAAGTTGGTATTGGATTCACGATACCTTACCCGAACCGTCCTTCTTTCAAAATCAATATCTTCGGTATAATGGATTCCCAGAATTTCCCCTAATCTAAGACCGGTTTCTGCCATCATTGCTATCAGCAATCGATCTCTATCATTCGTACAGGCATTTATCAGCTCCTGTATTTCTTCGGATGTTATTTCTTCCAGATTAGGTTCTTCTTCTTTGAAGAAACCTTTAAACGAATTCACTGCATTTTGATGATTTACTCCCATACTGTCAAAATACGATACTTTTTTTACTCGTAAGACTTTAAGCATTGGTAAAACATCTTCCAGTGCCAAAAACTGGTAGTATCTGAAGACTGCACCAAGATACATATTGCAGGTCTTATTGCTCGTCTGTGTATTATGCTCAGTATGCTTTCCACTCTTAACCCAATACAAGAAATCAATAAAATGTTTATTCTGCTCTGAATAGGATAGCAATGTAATCTCATCCAATCCTATCGTTTGCTCCTGCAGATAATTGTAATAATATGAAAGTGCGAAGGCTGCGGATTTTACAGTATTCGGAGAAGCATTAATCTGATCCAGATGCTTCAAATACTTTGATGGAAGGATTTCAATTTCTTCAATATCAGAAATAATCAAAAAACGTGGTCTATTATCTTTCAAAACCGAAACAACCCTATATTTCAATCCACAGCCCTCCTTCCTTTCTTTTGATTCATTTGACTTCTTTGACTTCTTGATTTACATTATACACAAAGATGTCAAAATGTCAATTACGTTTTTGACTTCTTTGACTTTTATACGAACATCAATAAAACATTTTTTGATTTCTTTATGTTTTAAATTGATTTTTAGGGATATAATTGATAAGATAAAATACAAGAAGTCAATTTATACAAAGTCAAAGAAGTCAAGAGGAGATTTGAATGAGCGAATTTATATCAAATTCAGGCACACTAATAAATCCTGACAGCGTTTACGATCAGGAAAGATTCATCAATATACTTCAAATCATTTTACAGAAAAAAACACAAAAAGAATTATCTGAACAAACAGGCTTAAATAATGCAACCATTTCACGAATGCTCAACGGTGCCCGATCTGGAAGACCATATAAAAGCACTATTGATAAAATTGCAAAAGCCATTGATGATCCAGAACTTATCCAAGAATTATATGATGCAACGGGATATTCTTCTAAGAAAATACGGGAACGAAAAAAGATAATTGCAGACAATGGATTTTCTCTGGATCTCTCTACTGTTCAGGTGCATGAAAAATTTTTTTCTACCTTAATGCGTGGACTTTCCATGATGACAAGTCTGCATAAAATTGAATGGACAATAAAATCTGGAACACCCAGATCATACGATTATTTAATTAAATTAAAAGAGGGAAATATAGATTATTGGTATATTAGATATGTAGATAGAATTACTTCTGATGAAGAAAGAAAAAAATCCTTAACTGCCATTTATGGAGAATTTGCAAAATTGAAATTGGGCGGAAAAATCAAAGTTTCTTGCGCCACTCCTTCTTACGAAGATTATGATTATTTTGTTACAATTCCGCCATATCAATTAAATACAAATGCTTCAATTATACATTTTGATTCTGAACTCGAAAGATTTGCAGACGAAACCTTTTTAGAGACAGCTTTACCACTTAAAGAAAATATTCCTGTTAAGGATTTTTGTAATCTTACCGAACCACTGATACTATAACTTTTTGATTTTATCACAGAGAGAGTTACTTATGGCTCTCTCTTTTTTTACACTTCCTCCTCCCACGTTCCAACTCATTATGGCTAATCATTTTCTAAAGCAAGATCCACCTGTGTTTAACAATATTGTCTTTCCGACAAATGTTCTTTCATC
>ENA-ORSK01000198-ORSK01000198.1-human-gut-metagenome-genome-assembly--contig:-NODE-198-length-63390-cov-13.467735_pt1 | contig 63390 bp, 83 predicted proteins | sample MGYA00242192_ERZ509159 | MGnify/ENA primary metagenome ERZ509159 (study PRJEB26280, sample SAMEA2338663) | human gut metagenome | biome: human gut; feature: human-associated habitat; material: faeces...
TGCTCGGTAGTTGCTTTGAATCTTAATGGTTCATATCAGTTGACGATGTAGAAATGAATTGTAAACGATCTCGCATCCATATTGACTTCTCTGCACAATAGGATTATATTCATAAGTATAAGCGTGATAATCGCAGCATTGCAGCATTGGAGGATTCGATATGAAGGAGACCCTCAATCCCAACGAATGGATCATGATGGAGGCCCTGTGGGCGGAAAGCCCCGCAACCCTGGGCGAGACCATCGCATGCATCGGGGACAAGGTGAACTGGAGCTACAAGACCTATCAATCCTACATGAACATACTGGAGAAAAAGGGCTTCGTCACGGCGGTCAAGCGGGGCAGGGCCAAGTTCTATTCCCCGGCCATGAGCAGCGAGGCCTGCACCGAGCAGGAAAGCCGGGCGCTCCTCGGCAGGATGGAATCCCGCTCATTGGGCCTCATGATCACCAGCATGGTGCGGGAGGGGAACCTATCCCATGAGGACAGGCTGGAGCTCATGGGAATGCTGGAGCGGATGCTCAGGGAGGAACAGGATGGAACGGATCGTTGACGCCCTCATAGAGGTGAGCATATACGCGGCGTTCCTGGCCGCGGGGATACTGCTCTTCCGGGCGCTGTTCCGAAAGCGCATCTCCCCCCGAGTGCAGTACCTGATGTGGATGCTGCTCATCCTGCGGCTGGTGCTGCCCGTGACCATCGAGAGCGGGTTTCATATCCCCGACCTTTTTCCGGAAGCAGTCCCCGCGGCCCATGAGCGGGCAGCCCTCGACTCGTCTGCGGAAACTTCGCCCGGTTTCGCGCTTGATCCGCCATACGAATTCGCGAAGAATACCGCCGGCGCTTCCGCCGACGGGGCTGCGGAGCCGGAGAGGATGATGGCGGAAGCGCGGAAGCCCATCGAATGGCGCTTGATCGCATTCTGGGTCTGGGCGGCCGGGGTCATGCTGTCCGTCCTCTGGATGATCGTGGTGAAGGTGCTCTTCTATGGAGCGATGCAGCGGAGCCTCACCGACCTGCCCCGCTGGGCATACCGGCTCTACGACCGCTGCTGTGAGGAGCTCCATGTAAAGCCCATGGCCCTCTGGCCGGTGGAGAGCGCCATATCCCCGGGCATCGCATTCTTCGGCGGGCCCGTGCTGCTCATGCCCGCCGCGATGCGGGAGGAGGAGAAGCTGCGCTTTGCATTCCTCCATGAGCTGACCCACAGGAAGAACGGCGACCATCTGATGACGGAGCTTTTGAATCTCCTGCGGGCGGTGTATTGGTTCCATCCCATCGTGCACCTCAGTTTCCATGAGATGCGTGCCGATATGGAGACCGCCTGCGACGCGGCGGTGATCGCCCGGATCGGCCGGGAGAAGAGGGGCGGCTACCTGACGGCGGTGCTGGAGCTGTTCCATTACGACATCTATATCGACACAAACGGCACCATACTCGATTCCTCGATGGTGATGCGCACGAACGGTGCGGATTCCTATAGAAAGCCCGGAACCGATTGCATTCTGCTGAAAGTGGACAGGGCCAATGGCGGTGCCGTTGGCGGTGAAAACAGGCTGGAGGATTTGATTGTACAGACGCTCATATCTCAACATGAAACGCTGGGGGAGTTTGTGGAACTGGACCCGGAGGAGTATTTCGGTCCCGATTCCCCGGTACAGCGCATGGACAGGCTGCGCTGTACCGGCGGACAGCGGCTACGCATCGGAGATGTATACAAGGTATTTAATTGAGTTCACATTTGCATATGATTACCGCGGGCAAACCCTGTATGAGGATGTGGTAATGGGGTTCCGTTTCTTGAACGCCCAGCTGATGCAGGATGGAACATGGGCCCTGGTGCAGGATGAAGCGGATTGTGAGAACTGGCTGAAGACAGTCCGTTTTGCGGGAAACTATGCCGTCCCCGGTATTTCTCCTGCCCCTCTGCCGAGATCCACGCCGAGGCCAACTCCTATGCCCCAGCCCACGCCAATGCCATCTCTCGCGCCTATCCCCACGCCCCAGCCGCCGGACAAACTGACCCTGGGCTACCGGATCGCCGTGGCGGCGAAGCACGCCGTCGGCAAACCCTATATGACCGGCGAGAGTGGACCGGATGCATTTGACGAAGCGGGGCTCATCTATCACTGTCTCAGCGCAAACAGCATCGATGTGCCCAAGACGGACTGCGAGGGATACGCGGCGCTGAAAGGGTATAAACGGATCGAAGATATGGACGATCTGGAGCGGGGGGATGTGCTGTTCTTCGAAATCACCGTCAGCGACAGGCGGACGGTCTGGCACGGCGGCGTCTATATGGGAGACGGGGAGATGGTGGACGCGTCTTCCGCCGCCGACAAGGTGGTCCAGCGTCGGATGCGCACCGACTATTGGGAACGGTATTTCTCGCATGCGCTGCGGTTTGAATGAAAGGCAGCCAATAAGCGCTCCGTACCGGAGACGTGGCAATAGGATATAGAAACACGTAAGGGGCCGCCGGGAAAGATAAGATGCTTTCCCGGCGGTCTTTCAAAGAAAAACAGGAGGCCCGCTTTTGCAGGCCTGTGAGCTGAGTTCAGTAAGCTCGATAGCTGTGGCTTTCCCCATTCATGGCGTGTGCTTTCATGTGGGGCAGGACTTCCTCCGGGGTCAGCCTTGCTCCGCAGGAGCATTCGGTGTAGCCGCCAGAGGGCTGCTCGGCTGGCTGTTCGGGTATAGGTTCGGCGGGCGGCTCCGTTGGCTCTGGCGCAGGGTCGACAGGGTCGGCATACCCCTTCGGGGCACAGGGGGCAGCGGCGTGAGTGCGCAATCAAGGCAATGATCAGAATCACTCCGGCATAAGCTGCCAATCCCAGCGCAAGGGCTTCAACATCCGTCATACATCCAGCTCCTTCCCAATGTATTGATCTAGGTTTTCACCATATGATATACCATACTTTAGGATTCGCCTCTTGCAAAGCCATACCTTCCATAAAGCTCCGCTCAGATCGCGGCGTTATTATTCCGCAATGATGACTTCAGTTCCATGGGATTGAAACTTACCAATATCTTCAACCGGGAAATATTTATCGGTAATCAAGTAATCTATAGACGTAGTAGGTGCGATTTGAATCATGGAATACTTATTGTATTTTGTACTATCCGCCACCAAATACACTTTTTGAGCATTCTGTATCATAATGCGGTTGATCACCGCAGAATCGGGTATCGTGGTAAACACTCCGTTTTTTGCGCTGAATGCGGAACAGGAAATAAAGGCTTTCGTGACATTAAAACCCGAAAGAAACTTATAGGTAGAAGCTCCGATCATGGAATATGTTCCCGCACGGCAGCATCCAGAGGCTAGTATCAACTGAATATTGGGATACAACGCTAAAATATAAGCATTTTTAAGGTCGTTAGTGATCACAGTCAACGACTTATTCTTATGGATAAACCCACACAACGAATTGATGGTAGAGCCGGTAGAAAGAAAAATGACATCATGATCCATAATCAAATCGGCGGCTTTCATGGCAATCATATTTTTGATATCCGCATTGCTTTTTACTTTATCCACATAATCGGGTTCCAAAAGCAGATCCGACGTTTTTAATCTAGCGTAGCCATAGGATTTTATAATGAGCCCACGGGTTTCCAGCTCCTGCAAATCCTTACGGATGGTGACTTCTGATACGGCAAATTTGCTGCTCAGTTCTTTGATACTGACCTTCTTTCTTTCAGCTATATAATCATATACCGTTTCAAGTCGTTCAATTTTATCCATACGAGCGCCTCCCAGTCTGGTTTTTAATGGACAAAAGCGGAGATACATTCAAAGGTTTCACACAGAGAAGCATACGCATCTTGAAAAATGATAGCTGCTTCCGAATATCTTCGATGCGCCTGCGCCGAAGGAACTGCCGCCAGCTTACAGTTCACCTTATAATCGGATATCCGGTCTACACCTACAGCTGCAGATGCTAGCAGCATTGCGCCATAAGTTGCCGCTTCCTCGCTGATTTCAGAAACATACACCGGCGTATTCAATATATCGCTAAATATCTGCCTCCAAATTTTAGATTTTGCACATCCGCCATAAAGAATAATATCATCTTTAGGATTATTTTTCATTATTTCTTTATAATTAATTGCAAAATTCAGCGCTACGCCATCCATAACCGCACGTACAAAGTCCCCAGCGCCGTGGGCGGGCGTTATTCCAACGAACGCTCCTTTTGCATGGGCGTTCCAATAAGGGGAACGTTCTCCCAATAAATAGGGCAGGAAAAACAGTCCATCCAAAGCGCCTTTTCCTTCCTGCGCGTATCCGTTCAACGCATCATACGGTATTGGTGCTCCATAATCCCGGGAAAGCAACGAACGCAACCACGTAAAGGAGATGCCTGCCGTTTGCATGGTGGAATAGTAACGATACAAGCCCTTAATCGCATTGCAATTGATGGTGACCAGATTGGGATTGCCGTTTAGTACAAGATCGGGAGAGGAAGCGTACGCTACCGCCGCAGATCCCAGATAGCCATATGCGTGGGTGGTATCTGCACCCGCTATGCCAAGACATCCGCATTGTCCATCCGCTCCACCCATCACAACGGGCGTGCCGGCCTGTACTCCCATATCCTCTGCGGCCTTGTGAGACAAGGCGCCCGCCACATCATTAGGATCCAAAATCTCCGGCAATTTGTCCATATTGATTGCGACGGCGTCCAGTACCTCCTGCGACCACGCCATCTCCTTGAGCAAAAAACAGCCGGACATGGATGCTTCCGTATACTCCGTGGCAATGCGTCCGCAAAGCCGGGAAACCAAATAATCCTTTGGCCCTATCATCTTATACGTCCGCTCATAGATTTCCGGCTCGTTATCTTTGACCCACATCAGTTTTTCAATGGGGTATGAAGGGCTTAGCCTGGTTCCGGTTAGATCATATAAGCGCTGGAGTCCAATGGTTTCGGACAAGCGGCGTGCCTGCTGCGTAGATCTCTGGTCGCAATGAATCAAAGCGCTGCGCAAAGCCCTGCCGTTTGAATCCACGCACACGCAGCCCATGGTTTGTCCGCTAAACGAAATGGCAGCAATCTGTTTGCTTGCTTGGTTTCTCTGTACCAGCACTCTGGATGCATTGCAAACAGCTTTATACCATTCATTGGGATTCTGTTCCGCCCATCCCGCTTTTGGATAATCGGTTTTATAGGGGTAGAATTCTTTGTCCATCATAGTACCGTTTTGGGAGAACAAAACCGCCTTTGCTCCGGATGTGCCCAAATCAAAAGCCAAATAAAAACCTTTCATTTGCATTGACCTCCGCAATTCCATATTCGGGTTTTCTAAACAGATGCAAGCGTAAAGCTTGCATCTGCTCTTTTGCATTTTGTAAAATCGACCGTGGAATAAATTTAGAAAGACTATTATTCGTTTGCAGTTCGTTCTTCCGCTACGATTTGCGGTCCGGAACTGGTGCCAAGGCGCACGGCGCCGGCTTCAATCAGTTCTTTTGCAAAAGCATAATCCTTAATGCCACCGGCGGCCTTCACCAGGATTTTACCCTGTACCGCTTCATACATCAACTTGATATCCCGGGTAGTGGCGCCATACTTGTTCATACCTGTAGAGGATTTTACATAATCCATTCCTGCCTCCACAGCCATTTCACAGATACGCTTCTTTTCATCATCCGTCAGCAAGCAGCATTCAATGATCAGCTTCATAATCACTCGATCGTTGACAGAACGGCTGGCTTGGATGATTCTGTGAAGTTCATCCATTACAAAATCATACCGCTTCATCTTAAAAGCACTAACGTTAAGCATGGCATCAATAGCGCCTGCACCCATCTTAACTGCATCTTTCGCTTCATATTCTTTTACTTTAGAAGAATATGAGCCTAGCGGGTAACCAGACCCACAGCCGATGACTACGTTGCTGCCGGCCAATAGCTCCACCGCTTCCGGTATAAAGTATTGATTGATATTTATGGCCGGAAAACCATATTGTATGGCGTCGGCGCACATTGTTTTCAAATCGTCGGAAGTCATATCCACTTTCAGATTTGTGTACTCAATATAACTTGCAATCCCTGCTTTCATTTATCTCACCTTTCATTTAATTATTATTAACGTTTCAATCCATAAACAATATAAAACGAAAGGAAGAAAAAGTCAACATAAAAATAAAAAAGAAAATCATTGACAAATGCAATATAACGACATATACTAATAACAAAAAGAAATTAATAAAAACGTTTCAATCTGTCCAATCTGAAATGAGGAGTGTGGAATATGCAAGATAGTACATACATACTCGAAATGAATAATATCAGCAAAGCATTTCCTGGCTCGAAAGCATTAGACGACGTTACCATGCGGGTACATAAAGGCGAAGTATTGGCATTGGTAGGTGAAAACGGCGCTGGTAAATCCACATTGATTAAGATACTTGCTGGAGCATACACAAAAGATAGCGGTGAAATTATTTTAGAAGGAAAACCTGTTTCTATTAACACCCCTATTGAAGGCAACAATCTAGGGATCGCGGTTATCTATCAAGAGCTTTCTTTGTTTCAGGATATGACCGCAATTGAAAATATGTTTGTTGGAAAATGGCTTCGCAACAAGTCCGGGTTTGTAGATTGGAAAGGTATGCGAGAACACGTGGAAAAGGTGTTTGAGGAATACTCTTTGCATGTACCCATCGACGTTCCGGTCAAAGAGCTGAGTGTAGCGGAGTGCCAAATGATCGAAATCATTCGAGCAGTTTCTTTTGGCGCTAAAATCATCGTGATGGACGAGCCGACCAGTTCGCTAAGCGATAAAGAAGTCAGCATTTTGTTTGAAATGATCAAAGAGCTGAAGAACAAAGGTGTCACGATTATCTACATCAGCCATCGTCTGGAAGAACTCTTCGTGGTATGCGATCGGATCCTTGTATTGAAGGACGGTCGTAATTCCGGCGAGTTCCTAACCAAAGAGGTTACAAAGGATAATATCATTACCGCCATGATCGGTCGTAAATTGGAAAACTATTATCCTTCTCGCCAGGACTATGTCCAAAACGATGAAGTCCTGTTGAAAGTAGAAAACATGTCCTTTGGCGCCAAAGTTAAAGATGTGTCTTTTGATGTTCATAAGGGCGAAATACTTGGCTTTGCGGGCCTGGTAGGCGCGGGACGTACGGAATTGATGCGCTCCATCTTCAAGGCTGAGCAAAAAACCTCAGGTAAAGTATACGTAGAAGGAGATCTGAAAAAGATCAAATGCCCGAAGGATGCCATCAAGGCGGGAATTGCCTTTGCAACGGAAGATAGAAAAAACGAGGGACTTATCCTTATGTCTTCCATTGCGCATAATATTACCATTGCAAATCTATCCAGCATTAGCAATAAAGCGGGCATTCTCAATCTTCGCAAAGAAAATAAGCTGGTATCCGATCTTAAGGAAAAATTGAACATTAAAGCGCCCACGATCAACAAGATTGTCTATGAGCTATCCGGCGGCAACCAACAGAAAGTGGTGGTAGCAAAATGGCTCAATACCAACGCGAAAGTCTATATCTTTGACGAACCTACAAGGGGCGTGGATGTAGGCGCAAAAGCGGAAATTTATCAGTTGTTGGACGCCGTTGCACGGGATGGAAACGCGGTCATCATGGTTTCTTCCGAATTGCCGGAAGTCTTGGGCGTGTGCGACCGCATTCTTGTAATCAATGAAGGAAGAATTACAGGCGAATTCGATCGTGCAAGCGCAACAGAAGAAAAAATAATGAACGCAGCAGTAGGAGGGGATTAATAGTGGAACAAAAGATTCAAAAACTAGATATGAAAAGCTTCTATTCTAAGTTTGGGATAGCTGTTGTGCTGGTTGCGTTGTTGATTATTTGCAGCATAGCGTCGCCCAGGTTTCTGACTTCTGAAAATATTACAAACGTCATTCGGCAATGTGCTATCTCTGGCGTTTTGGCAATCGGGCAGACATTTGTTATCTTAACGGGCAACATCGATCTAAGCTGCGGCGCATTGATGGGACTCTCCGCTATTACAGCATTATCCATCCAAGAGCAAGGCGGAAATATGTGGCTGGGCATCCTGGCTGCAATAATTATGTGCCTGATTTTTTCCTTCTTCAACGGTTATTGTGTCAGCCATGGAATTCCTGCGTTTATCATGACGCTGGCAATGACGGAAGTGATAACTGGTGTGAATTATTTGATTTCAAACGGTATGCCCATCACCGCCCAAGTGGAAGCCTATGAATGGTTTGGCCAAGGTAAAATTGGCCCGGTACAGGTTCCGGTGTTGGTCTTCGCATTGTGTTTCGCCATCGCCTATTTGTTTTTGAAATACACCAAGATGGGAAGGTCCATTTATGCCTTTGGCGGCAATGCCGAGTCCGCACGCCTTGCCGGTATCAATATCCGCTTAGTTTGCATTTGCGCATTCATGATCTGTGGTATATTTGCCGCCATTTCTGGGATCGTTACCTCCTCTCGCTTGTTTGCAGCCAATCCTTTGACTGGCGAAGGTGCGGAACAAGATGCCATTGCCGCAGTGGTTATCGGTGGAACTAAGATGTCTGGAGGCGTAGGCTCTATCGTAAAAACCGTTGTAGGCGTGTTTATTATTGGCATTCTTACCAATATCCTGAACCTGCTTGGCGTAAGCCCCTATATTCAAATGATCTCTAAGGGTGCCATCATTTTCCTGGCTGTGGTAACCGACACCTGGAAAAGGAATTAATAAAAAACCGCATAATACTCCCCAATAATGGGAGTTGATAGAAGGGAGAAAGCAAAACAATCAGACTACCACATCAAATTTTCCATGCAATTTTAACTTTACCGTGTCCAACATGAATAGATTCAATCAGGGTATCGACCACGGTTAATTTATCGTCAATAGATATATCGTTCCATTTGCTCATGTAATCGCTGATGACGCCGATGTTTTGTCTGTCATACATTTCGGCTGACATCTGAGCGATTTTTTCTTTTACCGTTTTCTTCTCTTCATCAAGAGCATCAATGCGCTCATTGATATATTCCATTGTCGCTGTGCTTGCAGACACGATTTTGTCTATAAGCGTAGCGATTTCTTTTTCGATTTCTTCTGCTCGGATTTTCAGCTTGGTAAGCTCAATGGGGTCTCCGTGCTTCTCTTTATAAGAGAGCTTGTTAAACTCTTTGAGCTTGCGGGACATCTCGTCAAAGACGATGTCTTCAATTCCAGCCGCCTGTATTGCGCCTACACCGTCGCAGGAGGCGGAGACATACTTGCTGTTGCAGATGTAGTATCTTGCGTCTGCACTGCGTTTACGGGGATAGGATTTCAGGGAGAGGGCGTGTCCGCAATCAATGCACTTGATTTTACCGGCAAGCCATGTGTTCTTTGCTTTTACGGGTTTGGCTATCTGGCGCACATTCAGACACTTGCGTCTGCATCGAATCCATGTATCAGCATCGATGCAGCCTGCGTGTGGAGCAAGAACGAGGACATGACCGTCAAGAGAAATGCTCTTGCGTTTGGCCGCTTTGTTCCCTGTGTACAGATAAGCTCCATTTGTTCCAATGAACTGAGAGATGTCGTTGATGATTTCGGTTCCTTGCCCGTGGAAGAATTCAAAAATAGAAGCGTCTGCTTTAGCGTACACAGGATTTGTAATAATATCTCGGATGCGCATACGGCTAAAGTTCTTACCGTTAGGATTTTTAATTCCATTCTGGCTGAGGTAGCGCACCACATCTGCAAAGGAAACTTGCGGCATAGCATACAGAGAAAAGATAAGCTGCACGACCTGTATCTGTTCTGGAATGGGTTTATACATACAGGTTTTGATGCCCTCCATAACGGTGTTTTCCAGTTCAAACCCGTAAGGGACTCTGCCGCCCATGTAGAAGCCTTTTCTGCTGCGTGAGCGGTATGCATCCATGACACGCTGTTGAATCGTCTCGCGCTCAAGCTGGGCGAACACCATGACTATCATCAGCATTGCTTTGCCAATAGGTGTTGAGGTGTCAAATCGTTCTGTAATAGACACGAACTCAACGCCGTACTTCTGCAGCTCACTGATAACATTTGCAAAGTCAAGAACTGAACGGCTGATTCGGTCAAGGCGGTACACAATAATTCGTCTTGCGCCGCCAGCACGAACGGCGGCCATCATATCTTGAAAGTCAGGGCGCTCTGTATTTTTACCGCTGTACCCTTTATCTCGAAATACTCTGTGCGGATTATTTCCTACCTCACGCAGGCACAACTCAATTTGGCTTTCAATAGAGATACTGTCTTCTTTATCAACAGACTGTCTTGCGTAAATAAAATCTTCCATCGGTATCCTCCGTCTTATTTCTTTTTCGGTGTGTATTTGCTAAAGACGGTGTACAGGGTTTTTTCAATTTCATTTTTCTGTTCCTGTCGGTCGTCTTTATGTATAACTGGCGTGAGGTTGATGATGGTATAAATATCGCCGTCATATACGGCGTTGACTTTTTCTTCGGTATATTTTTTTGCAGCTATGATAACCAACCTCCTTGTTGGCGTAAAAAATAATGGGGCTGGCTTATTATCACCAGCCCCATCTCTACATGAAGTACTCAGGGTCTTAATCCTTTTTCTGTTTGAAGCGACAGCTGAAGCATATCGCCACGCCTGTTGTCACCAATGTTACCAATGCAACAAACAAAGCATTTAACGGTGCATCTCCTGTCTTCGGGATGGTAATGTTTTTGATAGCATCTGCGTCGTTATACCATTTGGATGTTGCGGTTTGCTTGCATATCATCCCAAAGTTCTGAATTAACACATCGTTGCTCATGCAAACCTTACCATTGTAGACATCTTCCGGTGTCATATTGAGCGCAGTCAACTCTTTTGTCAGTTCCAAAATGTTGCCATCAAAATGCACATCTGTTACTACTCCGGACACTGACCGTGTAAACACCAATTTACCGATTGTAACGGTATCACCACTGATGGTAATTGGCATATTGTTGTAATGTAGCTCCTGAAGTGATGTTTTTTCTTCGATGCTATATGTGAGCATCGGACGGCTTCCGGTAACAAGAGCTGCATACAAGCCGTTGTCCAGGTTTGTTGGTGCGGCCATATCGGTCACAATAAGTTTGCCGGGGTCTACCTTTTGATTGTCGGCATTGTACACCTCAATACTGTAGTAGGCGTATTCACCTTTGCGTGCAGTAGTATTCGGGTTTACCCGGAAGCTATTGCCGACATCGCCGGGAATCAACTCGTATTTTACGATGTTGATTGTGTATGTCTTGCATGGTTCTGAGGTGGAAGTCCAAGAGAGGGCATAAACGGAAGTTGTACCAAATACAAGTACAACAACCAGAAGCAGTGAGAAAATTCGTTTCATAGTCTTTTCCCTTTCTATGTATATTTCTTCGGTCGTGAGACGCTGTCTCTACCGAAAACTATTGAACGAAATCATTACACTGCAATGCAGGGTTTCATTATGATTTGCTGTCTGTAGAGCCCATACCGCCGTTTCTGACGCCTGTTGCATCGTCGGAGTATGTTACACCATAAGGGATGAAAATTGCCTGTAGGAAGCCGCTACCGGCCTCTACGGTAAGTGTTTTGCCTGTATGATTGTCGTTCGTGATTTTAGCGAAGATGTGCCCCTCGTTATCTGAGTAGTAATAGTCGCTGTCAATCACGCCCATCGTGTTATCCAGCTGCAGGCGGTACTTGAAGCCAAGGCCGCTGCGAGGCAGACAGCCAAGCCACCAACCCTCATCGACCTTGACCCGAATGCCGGTGGGGATTTTGATGGTATCACCGGCATCCAGTGAGAAGGAGAACGGCGCTTTGAAGTCATAACCGGCGGAACCGGATGTGGCTCTGGACGGGAGCTGGAGGGTTTCCCATGATTTCTTGATGTTCTCTTTCAGGGCAGGGGTCATTTCCTGCTCTTTATAAAATTCATCTTTGATAGCTTCGTAGTACTGCTCGAAGCTGACTTTTTCAAACTCACCGACTCTGTTCATTCTCCAACCTCCTGTGTGTAACCAAGTGCGTCCATGTCTGCCTGAAACAGTTCCCAGAACCCATCAATTCGAGGGTCTTCAATAGACTCAACAAGACCGGTGCGAAGCAGCGCCAGACACGCAATACCTTTGGGTGTCAGCTGATACACGGCATTGTCATCGTCTTCATCCGACTCTGCACAGTCGCAGCATTCGCAATCAAGGTCGCAGTCGTCTTCGGGGTAAGGGGTTTCTGTGACGCTCTGGCTTTTGATTTTGCCGTCTTCATCGTACTCGGTATATGTAGTAATGATTTTCTTAGTCATGTAGTTCCTCCTGCATGGATTTGATAATGTTGTCAATGATGTGAGCGACGCTGACAAAGTCTTCGGCGGTATAGCCCTTAGTCGTCATAGCTGCCGTTCCGATACGAACGCCGGAAGTCTGCTGCGGAGAACGAGTTTCATTGGGAACACAGTTCTTGTTAAGGGTAATGCCATGCTTGTCCAATTCGTCCTGTACCGCTTTGCCGGTCAACCCTGTTTCCGTCAGGTCAAGCAGGAACAGATGATTGTCTGTACCACCTGTAACGACCTTGTAGCCCATCGAAATAAACGCATCGCACATCGCCTTACAGTTACGCACAACGGCGTGGATGTAGTTCTTGAACTTGTCTGTGCAAGCCTCCTCGGCTGTTATCGCTTTACCAGCGATGATATGCTGCAGCGCCCCGCCCTGACAGCAGGGGAAGACTGCGCTGTCGATGCGCTTGGCAAGCTCCGGTTTGCAGAAAATCAAACCGCCCCTTGTGCCTCGCAGAGTTTTATGCGTCGTGGTAGTAATGATGTCAGCAAGCCCGAATGGGGACGGATGGTCGCCAGCCGCTACAAGTCCTGCGATATGTGCCATATCCACCAGCATATAGCACTCGTTTCCTGTCTGCCCTCTATAGCAGTCGATAACATTTCTGAAGGTGTCAAAGTACAGGGTGCGGCTATATGCCGAAGCCCCAATGACTACAAGCTTTGGATTGAACTTATAAAGCTTGTCGATGAAATCGTTTGTATCAATCCACCCGGATTTGTTTGCTCCATAGTGGATGAAATTGAAAATCTTACCACTGATATTCACCGGAGAGCCGTGGGACAAATGCCCGCCGTTATCAAGGCTCATAGAAAGAACAGTATCTCCTGGTTTCAGTACGGACAAACATGCCGCAATATTTGCATTCGTGCCGCTGTGCGGCTGCACATTGACATGATAGTCAGTCTGGAACACCTTCTGCCACATTTCGCAGCAGTATTCCTCCAGCTCGTCTACATACTGGCATCCACCATAGTATCTGCCACGGTTTCCTGAGCGATGCGTAGCGGGGTATCCCTCTGAATACTTGTTGGTCAGGCAGGAACCGACTGCTCGCATGATGTTTTCACTTACGAAGTTCTCGCTGGCTATCAGTTCGATAGTCGCATCCTGCCGGTGCTGTTCTTTTGCAATAAGGTCAAAAACTTTTGACTCCAATTAGTACCTCCCAGTTATTCACCACAGTTTGGACAGACCATTCTGCCCTCTGGAATTACTGCACCACAGCAAATACAGTGGTCTGCATTTTCAGCGGCGGGCTTATCCTTAATCTTGATGTACAGTCCGCAATGGCAGGTTCCTTCCTCCATCTCACGGAACTCTTTACACATACACTTGGTATCTTCGCTTCTCACAATAGCGCACGGGCAAAACCCATTGTTGTCTTTAAGCGCCTTGCGCATATGTGCAACAAAGTCTTTATCAGGGTTGATGTTGATTTGCATATTCGTTGTTCCTCCAGAACGGCCAGAAAACATTGGCCGCATACTGATTGTCCGAGGCAAGCTCTACGCCAAGCACAGGGTCAAAACGGTGTGGCTTGTTCGGGATATAGCGTCCGAACTTTACGAAGACATTTTCGTAAAGAGAAAGGGTATGAAGCTGGTCTGGGATTTCTTCGGGATAATAACCGGTATAGATGACGACATCATCTTCGCAGTCATAGGTGTCACGAAACAAATCCAAAAATGTGAGAAGTTCCTCAAACTGTTCCATTGGTTCAAGCCCACCGAAGACAACCGCTTTGGTGAGAGGATTTGTCAGATACCGATGGCAGAGCTCATCATCGTCAATCGTGATGGGGGCGCAAGAGCGCCACCCATCATTTTGACAAACAGAGAGAGGAATACCAGCTTCGATACAGCACTTGCCCCCACAGGAAATCGTGCCAATGAACATGGCCGGTTTCTTATAATTGGTGAAGTCCTCATCAACCACCGTCTTTACCCTCATTCGCTCATTGCCTCCGCATAGGTGTACCACTGTCTTGTGTTAAACTCGCGGAAACGGTCTTTGGAATAAGCGCGTGACGGGACAAGATAGCCAACGATGCGCTGGTATGTATCGAATACAGGTTCACCGCACACCGGACAATGGTCTGTGCCTACGAAACCGTGATGATGCTTGCATTCGTTGATGCGGGTGTTAAATGCAAAGTAGATAACGCCGGACTGTGCAATCTTGTTGAGCATCTCCCATGCCATATTCGTATTGGGGAAATTCGACTCCAGATTGATGTGGGCAATACTACCGCCGGAACACTTCTCATCCAGAATGGAGCACAGCCGCAGTTTTTCCTGAATGGTGCATTTGGCCGACAGAGGAATCCACTGATTGGAGTAAATGAATTTATCGTTGTGGTCATACAGGACATTGTCTTTCTGACACAGGATAACAGCGGCACGCTCTGCAGGAACGCTCTCGATGTTAAATGAATATTCGTCAGTGAAGTTATCCTTGACTTCGTTGAGCACCTCAAAGATTTTGCTTGCGAAAGCGACTCCCTCATCGGTATAGCTGATATAACCGAATTCATCCGTCTTGGTATAGCCGAAAGCTTCGATTACCTCATACAGACCGAGGATGCCCATTGTGCAGTACTGCTTGTCCATCTCCACTGCGCCTTCCTGATAGTTGGGAAGCAGACCCTTTTCGATGTTCCGGCGGATAATGTGCCGCACGGTATCAAGAGTTTTACAGCACAGCAGCGCACGCTTTTTAAGAAGAGCCAGATACTTTTTCTCATCGCATTCCGTTTCCAGCGCAATTCGCATCAGGTTGATGGTATTGACCTTGACAGAACCGATAGAAAGTGCCGTGCCGCCGATGGAGTTGATGAACGCATTAAGCTTTGAGGTATCTGACAGCAGGCGACAGCAGTTGGAAAGCGTATTCACATCACCGCTGATGAAGAAGTTACTGTCATTCCATGTGGTATTGTGGTCGCTGCACCATCTGGCAAAATTCTCGTCCACAAACTTTCCGTCACGGTACAGAAGACTATAAGTCAGTACCGGGAAGGTGAACATATTCTCGCTCCGGATTTGTGAAACGACCTCCATGAAGAGTTTCTGGTGTTCAATCAGCTCTTCCACACAATCAATGACATAACTGCCGTCCGGATACTGTACGCCGCCAAACAGAGCCTCGATATAATTGCGGTCAAAGATAGACACATTGACAAAGGCGGTCTGGTCGATGCGCATGAACGGCTGATTGAGGCGGTAGATGAACTTCTGGAAGCACTGTTTAATGTAATACTCTGGGTCTTTGATGATGTGACCGCTTTCGCAGTCTTTTTTCCAGAAGTAATATGTCCAAATCAGGACATTGGGGATACCCACAGCACCGGAACTGCGGTTACTCATGTAGCTGATATACTCGATTACATCATCCATGAAGGTGGTAAGGTGCTTGGGTGCCTGATTATTGTAGTTTTTCAGAAAGAAAAGTCCCTCGGTCGCCAATCTGGACAGGTCATAGGCGTAACAATACGGCAGATAGGTGGAAGTTGAGGCATCATGCAGATAAAAGCCGCCGTTATATTCTGTTTCCAGCCATTCTTTTGCCGTTCGGAGGTTGTACCTCTTCTTCATCTCATAGAAAATCTTGTTGAAAGCGAACAGCTTATCGTGGGATTTTCCTTTTTCATTCAAGAGACTGCGAATATCCTTATTAGAGGCGTTTGCATTGGCATCAATGGTCACATCGGCTACATTCTTATCAATAAAGCCATCGATGAAGTCAGAGAAATTCAACTGGGTTTCATGAAAACCGTTGAGAAACTCGAAATCCTCACCGTAGCGCTCATTGAGAGCCGCCATTGCCTTTTCAAAGTCTCGGTTCATTTTGAGTGGAATGTTCATTTGCTCCTGTCCTCCTCCTTTTAATGTTGATTAACCCACTGGTTTGCTGTTTGGAAGTCAAGAAGTTCTCCATCCACACTGAGAACAGGAACTTGTACGATTCCGAGCGACAGCATTTCGTCCACAGTGTTGTTTTCTGTGTACGCAATACCCTTTTCTTCTAATTTATGCTTGAGCACCTTACACTTGGGACAACCGGTTGAATACAGAATGATTTTCAATGCGGTTCAGACCTCCTTTGAGCCTTAAAGCAAGCCGCTGATACGGCTTTAGTTGGATACGCAGGACTTCTTCAGCGAAAGCGGCGGGGTCATCCTGCCATTTTGATATGGAATCAGCACAGGCAAGTGCTTGAATGGCGGAATAAGCATCACTCCACGAGCTGACACGGTACATTCCGTTTTTATCTGCGTCATAATTGCGGTTGTGTGGGGCTGTCATGAGGATTTTGAAGTAATCTCCGCCCTCCAGATTGTGAATACCGTCATCTACCAGCACATCTCCCTTGATAAGCTGTTTATGGGCTGTGATGATGACATCGTTCCATGTCAGGAATGGGAAGTAGTGGAACAACACCTGCTCCATTTTGGCCGCCAGGGTCTGGTAGTTCGATGTGGTCACAATCAGCACAGTATGTCCATCTGCAATTAGTTTTTGCAGCGCCTCTGACGCGCTTTCCATTGGTTTGACCCAGCTCCAAAAGGCATCCTCAAACAAAGGGGCATATACTTGCTCTTTTGTAAGGGTAGGAAATGCCTTTGAAATATCCCAATCGGTAATATCCGAAAGGTTGGTACTGGTTTGATGCCGTGCGTTCAGGTAGGCGACCCAAGCTTCAGCGAGGTTCTCGATAGTATCATCCATATCAACAAGAATTGTCAGATGACGCATATCACACCTCCTTACAACTCATCGAATGTTGTCTGGTGAAAGCCTGTGTAATCTGTAAGCCATGCAATGACACGCTCTTGCAGGTCTTTCAGCGTACCATCGTTGACAATCCAGTAGTCCGGCGTTGTATTGTCGAGCGCGGTTTCTGACGGATGCGCCTGTTGTCCTTTGGACAGCGGACTTGTGAAGTTCTTTCTCACGACACGCAAATGAACCATATCAAGTCCGGCACTCTTAATGCAGTCAATCTCGTTGGGGAAGCGGCAGTCGGGAATGAGCAGATAATCCCATGCATCAGGGAAGAGTTCTGCCATTGAGATAATGAAATCGACCCAGAAATCAGGCTTCTGTGTGCGAATGACATCTGTTCCGACATACTGCAGAATGTGGCGTCCAGCATCGTCCTTCTGCCCATTCCATCCAAAAAACTGCTTGCATATGTATTTGAGCAGGTCTGCATAGTGAGCGACCTGTACTTTATAGCCGTCTGCTTCCAATGTGGATTTCAAAAACCCGGCTGTTGTATCCTTTCCGTGCTGTGCTTTGCCAGAGATAGCGATAATTTTCACGGCATCAGCCTCCTTTTTTTATGTGTTGCGTACTGGCAGAAACAATCGATGGCCTGCCGTACATTGATGGAGCCGTCCGGCGGCCTCCATATATGTTCCTTGCCATAATAGATTTCTCTTACTTTGCAGTATGCCGCGACAACAGGCTTGTCCGGGTCATCGACTTGGTGCTCACATATGATAGCGACCGCACTCTTCCCAACCATTGTGAAGTCATCTACCATTCTTTCAATAGCAAGCCTTTGCCCGTAAGGGACAGCGGCGCCACGGTGTTTAACTTCAAGGATTATGTATTCACGATTGCGCAGTTCAATCAGTCCGTCAATGTCTGTTGGGTAGATGCCACCATCAAGTTCCAGGCCTTTGAAGTCGATAAGCTGGCGCATCTTTTTGGGGTTTCGTATTTTGCTTTTCATAGCCTCACTCTTTGTGCGGCATCTTACCGCAGGACTTTTTCTCCTTGCAGAAGCCCATATACTCACACTTCGGCATGAAGTAGTGGTCAACCAGATATGCCCACTCTTCCGAATACGCACGGAGAGCATTGCACACATCGTCAAACAGCTTTCGATACTCATGATAAGCACGAGAGCACATCCGCTGATGAGACATATCCATGAGATTTCTGGCGTTGTGCTTGCACACGATACGGGTAGTCATTCCCAATGGCAACAGCAGTGCTGTGTCCTCACGGGGAACGCCGAACGCATCCAGTGCGGTAAGCGCATTTTGGAGAATCGTCATGACTTTCTTGTACCCGGCTGACGCCGCTTCGTCCTTTTCAATGCTGGGCGGTACGACATAATCAAAGCCATGTTCGTAGTCGATATATCTCGTACTTGCCTGCAATCTTGTAGGTGAACCGCCAATGTGGGTGTACCACTCACGAATAACTCGTGCGGAGTAGCCATCAAGAATCATATAGGCATCGGGGAACTCGAAAGTTCTCCCGTGTTCACTCTCAAGGCAGTCAATACCTCGACGATAGTTTTTCTTCTGGTCGGAAATATCGGCGCCCCAGCAGACACCGGCCTCCGTTCCAATCATGGTGATTGGCTCTTTGCAGGTGAAGTCCTGAACAATTACCTTACCCATTGGCACCCTCCTTTACGCCTGCTGTAAGTTCTGTTTGATGGCGAATCCATCAAGAAATTCATCCATTGCCTTGGTGTCTCCGGCGGACAGTTCCGCATCTTCTTTGACACGATTCTTTTTTCTTCTGCCACCACCTGTGAGTCTGTCGAATACACTGTGGTTGATTTCTGCTGTATCTACATGGAAAGTAACCGTAGGGTTGTACTCCCATATTGCTGGGTTCGCCCAATATTGCTGCCAGTTGCCACCAGTCGTGGTGGCCGTGGTAGTAATCGTTTCAAACGGATTGTAGTAGAAGGGTTCTACAGTAGCAGTTGTCGTAGCGGCTTGTGCAGTGGCGACACGCATGGCCTCAGCCGCAATATTTCCAGCATCGATAACAGCAGCATCCATTCTGGTAGTGCGGGTATGTGCATCAAAGCGGACAGTCATGCCTGTATCCGTGAATTGGACAGGGTCACGGCTGGCAAGCCGGAACACCCGGTTCTCTTCATCGACAACAATAATGTCGTCCAGTGCCATGTATGGATGATAGGTCATCCCGAGCATCGCAGGTGAGACCATCGTGCGTTCAGTCGGCTCATTGATAACCGCAATGCGGTAGCCATAAAGGGTGCCATAGTTATCGACATCTCTGTTTGCGGGGATTTCTACAAGAGCACAAAGTTCCCGATAGAAATCTTCTGTCATAACGAGGATGATTTCATCATTTGTGCAATAAGTTCTCATGCGCTCCGCCCTTTGCAGGGCAGAGTCATGATGCCTATGAAATTCTGCTCTATCCATTCTCAGTTTACCTCCTCGATGGGTGACACGGTACACATGGCAACGACCTTGTCGAAGCAGTCACAGCAGAACTGGAGATGAACCTTGTCGCCGTCATGGACACTGCCATAACCGATTCTTGTATGTATTGTGAAGTTCTCCTGCCGGTCAAAGAAATCAAGCTCTTTGCCGCAGAGATTGCAGACTTGTTTGTCCTGCAAAATTTGCACCTCCATGCTTATAAAATCCATGTTTTATATGTAATCAAAAAACCTGCTGATACGCTGTCAGCGTGTAATACTCGCCATCTCTCTCATAGCCTTTGCAGTAAATGATGTCGCCCTCTTTGACAGGCTCCTTATCAAAGACTCTGTTGAAGACAGTGAACCGGCTCTCCTTGCCGCTGCCGATAGATTTCGTGAACAAGCTATACCCGAACTGCTTATTGTCACGCTTACGGTACAGCGGCTTGATATCCGTGATGTAGAGTTTGCGCCGGTCGGCTTCGTTGCCGGACACATAGCCGATGTAGCCCATAACATCATAGAAGTTGCGCACCTTGATAAGGTCGCTCAAGTCATCCATTCCTGCTGCTTTGATGACGGTTTCTGCCTCTCGCAGGATAGATGCGACATCAAGAAGCGTATAACTCTTTGCGATGCCGCCTGACTTGGTTACGCCCACCGCATATCGCTTTACGATTTCCTCCAACGGCGTTCCATCCACATCGCTTTTTCGTATCTGCTTGGCTTGTCCTTTCTTGAACATCTCGGAAAACAGACTTGTTATGCGGAGAAGTTCACGCTGATTACCAAAGTCAGAGAAGAAATCCAGCTTAATGAGGATGTCAAGCTGCCTGGAGTTAATGCTGGTCTTTTCATCCAAATCCCTGAGCAAATCCATGAAGTAGGAGTATTTATTTCTGGCAAGGTCATAGAGTTCATCGGCAAGATTGGCGCTCATATACTTGATGGAGGTGAGCCCCTTTGCAATGATTCTCTTTTCTCTGTCGAAGAAATACTCACCTCTGGACAATCCCCACTTTGGCAGTGTGACGCGGATGCCGACGCTGGTAGCGTAATTGGTAATGGCGGCGGTCTTATCCATGTTATCGCCAAAGATATTGAGTGCCGCAGTGAGGAACTCCAACGGATAGTAGTAACGAAGATACCCACAGATGTATCCAATGGAGGAGTAAGCATCGGAATGGTTCCATGAAAAGCCATAGGCGGAAGCATCCAGGATGATTTGCAAGAAAGGCTTGATGATTTTCTCGCATTGTTCCGAAGTCATGTCATATTGTTCCGAACAATAGGCAACGAACCGTTCCTCAATCTCAGGAAGCAGTGTTTCTGTACCCTTCTTCTTTGCAATAGCACGGCGCACATTATCAGACTCTGCAGCAGAATAGCCGCAGAACTTGACGAGGAACTGCATGATAGTCTCCTGCATGGCGATGCGTCCAGCTTCGGGGGAAAGAAACTCATTCAGTGCATCGAAACCGTTATCGTAAAACTCGCCCTTCGCAACGCTGTCACGAAAACTGGCGCAGGCAGGGCGGAGAAGCCCATTGCCAAAGGACATCCATTTCAGCATGGAGAAGTTCGGGATTTTGGAGCGAGCCGTTTCCAGTGTGTTGTCTGACATAAACTGCCGGAGGTAGTGCTGTGCGCTGTCCGACTCCCATTGGAAGATAAGCGTTGTATCATCACGGATGCTTTTCCATACGCTCATATCTTCCATATCTGTGTTGTCGGGGGTAAGCCGCTCAATGCCGAGAGTTTTACAAGTTTCATTGATGACACCGATATTATCAAGCCCCAGGATATCCAGCTTGACATACATCAAGTCGTCCAGCTCTTTCATGTTAATCATGGAGACCGGATACTCAGATGTAGATACGCTGCAGAGGCCTACGGTCTGCTCAATGGGCAGGTCACTGATAAGCACACCGCTTGGGTGGGTTCCGATGGAAACAATAGTGCCGTTGACAATATCCACATACCGGAAAACCTCCGGATACTTTTTGCGAACTGCCTCTTCATGCGTCTCAACTTCTTTGCAGATGTGGTTGGAAACCTGAATATAGTTAATGTCCTGACGGTCTTTGTAGAGGGCACGGCACACATCTCGAACAGCTCCCTTCAACGCAATGGTGTTAAAGGTAATGATTTCTGCGGAACGGATGCTTGGCAGGTTCATCTTGTCACGAAGCAGGAACCGTTTGACTGTGTCTCTGTCCTTGCCAGAGTAGTCCGTATCAATATCTGCATTGGTCACACGGGAGGGGTTCATAAAGCGGAAGAAGTTCAACCCGAACCGCAGACTGTCCATCTGTGTAATACCAAGCAGATAGGCAATCATACTGCCGGACACAGAGCCTCTTCCGTAACCGCATTGGATACCGTTTTCATTTTCCCATTCCCGCAAATATGTTTGCAGGAGCATAAAGTCAATAGACTTTGTCGCCTTGTAGACATCAAACTCTTCTTCGACAACACGCTCCAGCTCCTCTTTGGTATGGTTCTTCAGCGCATAGGGATGCGTCTCCATAGCAGACTGGACTTTTTCTCTGAAAGTCTTTTCCGGCTCTGCGTAAATGTGAGGATACTTGGTTCCTCTATCCAGCTCAAAAGGTTCCACCATATTTGCCAGCAGGTTTGTGTTTTCAATGGCCTGCATATACTCGGCTTCCGGTAACGAACCTTGCGCTCGATAGGCTGCGACCAATTCATCATAAGTTTTGAACTTCAAGTCCCAACGCTCTTCGCCGTCGAAGAAAATGTTTTTGGATGCCTGCAGGATGCTGCGGCCTTTCTCGTGCTCTTCATTCAAAACATGAGTATCTGTTCCAGCTATCAGTGGAACAGTGAGTTCCTGACTTAACGCAAGCAGCTTTTTGTTATAGGAAATCTGTTTTTCATCCATGTGATGTCCAACTTCCAGAAAACAGCGATGCCGGTTACGAGTCAAAAAATCGAGGTACACCCGCTGTACCTGCTCGTCGCCTTTCCCAAGCACACCGCCGACACAAGCGGTAGTGACAAGGATGTTATCCGATGTGTGGAACAACTCGTCAAAGGTAATGCGGGGAGCATAGTAGAAATGGTTGTCCTTCCTACAAAAACTGTTAGACACGAGACGGTTCAATTCCAAAAAACCGCTGTAGTTTTTGGCGAGAAGAACGCAGTGATAGTTGTCTCTGATTTTTTCTGTAAGCGTTGTGGTGAGATAGCACTCAACGGCGTGGATATACTTCATCCCGGCTGCTTCAATCGCACTTTTCTTGTGCCACCACTCAAAAACAGAACCGTGTTCGGAAAAGCCCATCGCATTCATGCCGCATTCTTTGGCTTTTACGATGTACTCTCCGTATTTTGTGACCGAATCAATATTGGTAACGCCATTTGACAGGTCACTATGTAGATGATAGACGGTGTATTGCCCACTCATCGCCACGACAGCCTCCCTTCGTAGAGTTTTTTCCAAGTTTCTTGGCCTCTATCGACAGGACTGTCCTTTTCACCAAGTAAATTATCCTTATCCCAAAGATATTGCACATTGACAAACTGCTTTAACCGCTTGATATTGTGGTCGTCTCGGATGCAGACATCCTTATCAAGGGCAAAAACCACACGGCAGCCAAGTGCTGCCAGCAATTTCATCTGATTTGGGTTCAGATGCGAGGTCAAAATCGCCCCGGTATTGTGAATTCCGTAAGTATCGGCAAGTAGAACGGATTTGCAGCCCTCAAACAAGATGATTTCCCCTTTCTGGAGGATAGCATCTCTGTTTTCTGCAAGACCATAGATGGTTTTCAACTCACCCCACGACATGAAATAGGTGTATTTACGCAAACCCTTCTCTTTCCAGCGCGGGTCGAGGGTTCGCCCACCGATATTGACGATTTTTCCGTCTGGATTTCGTATTGGATAGACAAGCCGGTCGGAAAAGCTGTCATAGTACACCGAAAACTTGTCTATAGATGCACGGGAAATGCCCTCATGTTCCCAAACAGCCAACTTATCGTCTCGTTTCTCATACCGCTCCATGTAATCATCCGGCAGCACTGTTCCTTTGGCCTTTTTTGCTGTGTTATGGGGTGGCGCAAACCGTTTTGCCACCTCTGTAGCTGCAAGACGCTTTCTTGAACTTACTTTGCCATTAAATCCGCTGTATTTTTTCAGCTTTTCTACGGCTTCTGCCATACTACACTTGTCATAGTACCGAATAAATGTCAGCACATTGCCGCCGATACCGGAGGAGAAGTCAAAAAACGAATTTGTTTCTTTACGAACGGAGAAAGACGGCGTGTTTTCATCTTTAAGAGGTGACAGTGCCCAGTATTCTCCGTTTTTCTCTGTGAAATCCGTATATTGAGAAATGTAATCCAGAATATCGACTGACTCTATCAGTTCAGACAGCTCCAAACCGTTTCCTCCTTTCGCATTTTATTTAATTGTCACGATAGATTAAAATGGCGTCTGAGGAATATGCTGTTTAGCCTGTTCATAGAGAATGTGATTGCCATCAAACAGCAAGTCTATGTATTCGTCCTGTGTCATCTGCATACCGTTACGATTGACTGTGACACGCAGCTTTTTATTGCCGCATTCTGCACCGTCTGCCTCGATTTCCTCCGGTGTTTTATCGGAAATCATAGCAATGGTCGAAGCGTTTCGTGCAATCTTGGCGCTGTCGGCAAGCTTACCTGTGATAGTTGCCTGTGCCGCACCGATACCGGCAATATTCATCTCTCCGCAGATTTGGTTCTTCACCATATCCACAAAACGGCCAAGTTCCTGATAGCTATCGAAGGCATCACCCTCGCCTTTACCTTTGAAGTAGTCCACGATAAGGACATCCAACCCCTGAGTGTGCTTGACCTTGTTGACAGCGGTATAAATACTCTGCTGGTCGAACATGGGGATGTAAATATGGGTGAACTTACGAGTCTTGAGCCACTCTTTTGCCGCCAGAATCCGCTGTTCCTCTTCCTCACTGTAGTTACCGGAGGTGAGGCGCTTATACTCAATGCCTGACAGATGAGCGAGAATACGGGAGGTAAAAAGCCGTGTGTTTAACTCGCTGTCCAAATACAGCACGGCGTAATCCTGCTTAAGCAAATCCACTGCGCAATTCAGCAGCATCATACTCTTACCCTGCTTCTGTTCGGCGCCAAAGATGAACAACTCTCCACGCTCAATGGTGGCGTAATCGTTCAAAGCGGGGAACTTGAAGGGGATTCCTGCGTAACCGGCGCCCTGACGGCCTTTGATTTCCTCCCAGCATTTATCGACCACATCTTTATAGGCCGGGACATCATTGGTTGTAGAAAACTCCATCATCACATCGTCAAGCATCTTATAGATTTTCTGCTCGATGTTCTCGGCAGAAGGTTGTGTACACAGCTTTTGGCATTCCTTTAATTGCTGGTATGTATCTCTGCGAAACGCTGCGTCCATCACATTATTTACGAGAAGCTTATACTCCTCGACTGTATTTCGGCTGATGTTTTCGCTGTTTTCCATGAGCGTATAGAGCTGGTCGATGCTCAGCTCATCCGCAAAACGCCGGGTAGCCTCTTTAGCAGTCAACGCTTGGATAATATTGTATGGGTCAATGCGTTCAATACCATCTCTTGCGAGAGAACAAATCGCCTGATAGATATAGCGGTTCTCTTCGTTTGTGAAATGGTTTGGCAGCAGCTGCTCGGAGTAGTATGAAAAATCAGGATGGTGAATCAGCGTGGCGATAATACCCGCTTCGCTTTCGACCCGCGCCATATCTTCATTTGCCAGCATTTCTCATCACCTCTTCTTCATCAACTGATAGTACTCGCACTCATCCTGCATTTCGCAGAGGTGGGTACATTTGAAAAACTCACATGACGGTTTGAAATCTGATTCTTGCCGTATCTCGGAAATCATTTCTGCAAGCCATTGTTTCGCACCTTCGTAGTCCTTATCCAAGAACGGCTCTTCGATGAAGGTATCGGTGCGGAAACAGTTGAAGCAAAGCTTGCGAGGCCGAACACCGTATTCCTCCTCGACCGCAGCCGAATAGAGGTATAACTGCTTAAGGTAAGCATCCAGTTCCTCGTCCGTTTTGGTCGGTTTCTCCCGCTTGCTCCGAGGCTTCAAAACCCTGGACTTGTTATCCACCACATAGAGGGAGCCATCCAGCTCTCCAAGAAAATCAATGTAGCCAATGAAGGGGATTCCATTCACCTTGAAATCCACCTTCTTTTCAATGGCTACAGGTCGATACGGGAACGGGTGGATGCCCCGCAAATACCGAAGGCCACCAGTAAAGTAGTTCCCGAAGACCGTTTTATTTGGCGCCCGACCGATAACCTCTTTCTTGAAATCTCGCAGGTAAATGTCTGTCAACTGACGCGGGGATTTTCCCTCCTTGAAGTAGGTTTCAATCAGCTTGTGCATGAATGTGCCATAGCTTGCGAAAAACATTTCTTTGCCGTGGATATGCCGGATGTACTTCAGATAAAATCGATACGGACAGTCTACGAAAGCTTTGATACGGGAGTAGCTCCAGACCATATCGTCAATGAGCGGTGCGTAATTGATTTCTCCCATAGGCCGCCACCTTTAGAAAGGCAGGCGGTTGTCGTCGATTTCACCCTCATCAACTGTGGGCTGCGGCTCTGTACTGCTGTCACGAGGTTCCTCTCCGTCAAGCTCGAAGGAGAACATTTTGAAGTTGGTATATGTAACCTTTTTCTCTTTGTCGTACTTGGTCGTCACATCTACATCGCCGAGTTTGATGCGGTTGCCCTCTTTCAAACCGGCAGCTTTCTTTGCTGCCGCCGTTCCGATGGCAAGGACGAAACCGGAAAAATCCTGTTCATACTCGCCGGACTGTTTGTTCTTTCGACTGATGGACATACGAACCTTCGTGCTGGTGTCGCTCATCGGCGTTACTTCCCAGACTTTTGCATAAGCACCTGTGCGAAAACCCATGTGTTACTCCTCCTTAATACTGAATGTCTCTTTGAAATCTGCCAGCAATTTACCGGCAAGAGCTGACTCGGTGATGGCAAAATAGTTGCCGCCCTTTGCGTACTTGGACACAAACTTTTTCACATCCTCCGCCTTATCTTTATTGGACTCAAGGAAGTGCTTGACTGTCTCGTCAAAACTCTGGATGATACCTTCCGCAATCATCTTATCCTCAGCCGCCTCAGCAGCACGCTGCTTGCTGCGGAAATTATCGGGGTCGTCATCCGGCGTTGCGATGTTGAAATACTTGAGAAGGAAGTACCGACTTGAGTAAGTCAACCCGGAACCAAATGCCTGTGAAGCATCGCTCTGCTGTCCAACAAGAGCCCAACTGACATCGATGCGTTCTTCGGGATTGTCGTTGTTGACCCAAGACCATGTCATATCGGCGCTTACCAGAATCTCGTTGCTATTTTCTTCGTAAAACTCGCCCTTACCAGTTGTCTTGGTTTTCTTATATGTATAGGGTTCTACCCTTGTAGTTCCAGACTGAATACTGGGAACCAGTGACAGGTGATACTTGTCCATAAAAACCGAGATTTTTGCGAGAATTTCATCTTCGGTGACATACTTGTAGCCGTAGCCGCTTTTGTTTTTCCGAATGACCTCGACCTGTTTTCTGACCTTAGCAAGCTTTTGATAAATGTTGCCTGTCTGCTCTGACATAAATAACCTTCTTTCCTTTTATTCGCCGCAAAGATAGGTAGCTTCCATATCGGCAAGATGCAGCAGGACAGCAAGCTTACTCCGCTCGAAAATTTTGCCGATAAAAGCATTCCCGCCCTTTACTGCTGTGTCCCAACCGCCCATATGAGCGCGGATAGCGAGAATTTCCTCCGGCTCAAGATGCATGAAGTTCTGAATAAGGATGACAGACTTGTCTGCGTGCTCTCCGCAGGGGAACTTCTCATCGATTTCATAGACCTCTTTCTTGTACCACTGGCCGGTCTCCTCATCCTTGACATTGCGAAAACCTTTCTTGTAGAAGTTGACCTTGCAAATGTCGTGAAGCAGCGAAACAACTGCGACAGTTTCTTCGGGGTAGCTGTTCTGCAATCCGGCGTTTGCCAGCCCTCTCTTTAAGCAGTCATACACATTCAGGGAATGCTGAAGAAGCCCACCTTCATGGCAGCCGTGAAACTTTGTGGATGCTGGTGCAACGAAGAAGTCGGAATCCTCCAACCATCGCAGAAGCATATCGGAGCCATCTCTGTGTACTGCGTTATTGTACACAGAAAGAAATCTCTCCTTTAACTCGCCCATAGGAACCACTCCTTTCAATCTTGTATTTTATTTAATTGTGTTGATATATGTAAAGAGAAACCTGCTTGATGCAGGTTCTCTGATTACCAATTTCGGTTGGATTTGGGAATGGGATAAAGCTTTTCTGCCGTTGTCTTTGCATGGGACAACTTCATTTTACCGTATGTCTGCATCAAAAGCATGACTGCGATATTACGGTTTCCGTCCAATTCCAAATCCTGATACTGGCTTTTCCCATACAGGCTTCCGTTTGCGGTGCGGAATGGGAGCCTCTCTTCACCGACATTCTGCCAGCCAAAACGGCTGGTATAACCATAAGTACCATCGTACTTCTTGATAAGAGACTTCTTGGCTTCCTCATCGCAGAAAACAGGATTGTCTCGCTTAAAAGACTCGATACGCTCCCAAACCGCATCGTACATATCGGGATTCTTTACATCCTCCATCATACGCTGCTCCAGCTCGGGGTCGGTATGTTCTGCGATATATGCCTTGATTAAACGGCTGCGCTCTTCGCCGACAGCTCGTTCACCAATCTCTTTGGCTGTTTCTGTGGCAAGCCAAGCACCGCCTGCAAAGATTGAAAACAAATCTCCGATACCCATTTTTTCACCGCCTTACATCAGGAAAGCCAGCTTCCAACGCTGGTAGTCTTCCATATAGTCTTTTTCAATTTTGTTTTGTTTGTGCTCCAGCTTGACCCTGCCTTTAACAACATATGTCCGCCCGGACATGAAATCAACTGCTGCGTCAGAGAAGTCCACTGGAATACCAGCCCGCTCTCTCTCGTACATCCGATAGAAAAGCCCGGACATCCATACTCTGTAGAAGCTTAACTGCTGCTTTGTCTTGCCATCCTGAAGTGCGGCGGCAGAGCGGTGCGAAAGCATGGAGCGAATGGACATGGTTTTTGTGGTAGCCCGAACCCCACGCATAATGGTATCGCCAGGAACTCTGTCACGCCGAATTTCTTTTGCGTAATTCGGATGTTTGTACAAAAAACCAGGAAGCTCCACCGCATTATGAAATGCAGGAAGGGATTCGCGGTAAAGAGGAACACAGTTCTCGCCGTACCGAATGGACATATCCATGAAGTCTACATCCGAAGCTGTGATGCTCAGCGTATCTTCTTCCCGGATACCGGAAAACGCCATCCAGTAGTAGCAGCGGTAGAGATTATCGATAGTCTCGTCGTTCTCTGGGTCAAAGACCTCGTTGAGATACCGCTGGAGATGTAGCGGGCTTGTGACCATCTGCTTTCTGACCTTGTCAAGACCGACCGCTGTGATGCGAAGCATCCCATCACAGGCACCCGGCACATTCATGGTGATACACCACTTGACATACTCTTTCAGTATCGTCAGCGACATCCATTGACTTTTGGAGCGCAATCCTACGATTTCATCAATCACAGGCTGTAGTTCCTCGGTGCTTTTCGTACACAAATCAGCACCCCATGCCTCTTCATGCGGCTCAAACGCGGTAAATACCGTTGTTGCCACATTCGCGGTATTGATGCTTTGTGTATAGTTGCGGATGAAGTTTATCTTTAACCCTTCATTGTACATGGCGAACCTCCCGTTAATTGTATGTAGGGTTATGCCGGAACGGCAGCATTCAAGCGGATTGCCTTATGCCAAACGGCAAGCAGCACCTCAGTATCCAGAAATGAAATAGCGGAGGTAGCGAGGAGATTTGCTGCTGCTATCTGCCGCATATAGCGGTTGGACAATGTGGTGATATACTGACCGATGCGTTCTTTCGACATACATTCGGGATTCTCGCACAGAACCATGCTATCCAAACGAAGGCCACTGTCAGCCGACTTGATAACAACATGGGTGGGCTGTCCGGCTTTCTTAATGGAACTGGTGAGGGGAAGGGCGATGATGTTGGGACTGTGTGCGTTGCCGACATTGTTCTGAAAAACAACACCGGGGCGCCAGCCATTTTGTTCGCAGCCGCTTCCTCCAAAGTCCATCAGATATACTTCCCCAATTTGAGGGACTCGCTGCTCATTATGATGAAAACCCAAGGTACTAACTCCTTCAATTCAATTATGTTGATAGTTGGAGTATAGCATAATGGCGGTTTCAAGTCAAGTCAATTATATAGACAACATAAAAAGTTTATGAGAAAATAAGGGTGTAGGTTTTCTCGGGCTCCACAGCTTTCATGTTACCGCAGCTTACCGTGAGTATAGTACCCAAAGGATTGGCGTCGCTATTGATTTCGGCAAATTTTATCCGGTCGATGCACATAGTACTTGTTTCGGACTTTAGGCAAATCAGATTGGGATTTTCGCATATCAACATAATTGGGAAGGACAATCTGATTTTGCAGGGGTCTGCCACACGATACCATTCCTGATTCTCCGTGCAGAAGAGAACCTGTTGCGGTTTGTTTCGGGAACAGTATTCCTTCAGTTCCCTCACAGAAACTCTTTTTTTCATCTCGTAGTCAGAAACCTCCATTGATTTATGAGGAAGCCCATGTTATACTACAAGTGGGTCATGATGAGTGGTGTTGTTATGACCACGGCCTGTAAATCTATGGGCTGCTCGCATACTGTTTTCTTGAGTTTGTGTTCATCGGCAGTATGCAACATGGGATAGTCCGTCGAAAGGCGGGCTATTCTTTTTCCTATTGACAGAAACATAAGTTTATGCTATCCTGTCAATGCAAACAGTAGTTACGGTGTTAATGCTACCACAAATAATGGGTCGTGTCAACAACCAATCTCAAATTACGGAGGATAGTCATCATGGACTTCGGCCAGCGCCTGAAAAATCTGCGTTTGGAGCGCGGATATACACAGCAGGATTTGAGTTCTGCTGTCGGAGTCTCTACCGTTGCTGTTAGGTCGTGGGAACACAACACGAAAAAGCCGAACATGGACGCCTTGATTGCGCTTGGGCGTTTTCTGAACACATCGATAGATACGCTTCTTGATATTCAGCCGAAAGGAAGCGAACAAAACTACACTTTTATACTCTCTCCCGCAGAGAAACGCTTCCTACAGAACTATCGTGAGCTTGATTCCCACGGCAAAAAAATCGTGAACACCGTATGCTCTTTGGAGAAAGAGCGTATTGACCTGGCGGCAAAACCGAAGAACCGCAGCAAAGTTATCCAGCTTGCAAATACCGAGAGAGAGCGGTATATCCCACGATATACTACACCATCCGCAGCCGGTACATCTGTCCCGCTTGACGGCGCTGACTTTGAGATGATTCTGGTGGACAACAGTGTCCCAGACGAAGCAGATTACGCCGTAAACATCCAGGGAAACAGTATGTTCCCATATATTCACGATGGCGACATGGTATATGTGAAAAAGGATGCGGAAATGGCTATCGGCGATGTCGGTATCTTCTGTGTGGATGGCGCAATGTACTGCAAGCAGTACTATGTAGATGAAAATGGGAACCTTGAGTTAGTATCCGCGAACCCAGAGCTTCGTAACACGAATGTCTTTGTGTCGTCGGATAGCGGCAGCTCTGTAAAATGCTACGGAAAAGTTTTGATGGGCTTCAAGCTGGAACTGCCGGACTATTTGTTTGAGGAGTAAAAGAGCAGGGCAATCACGCCCTGCTTTTTCTTTACTGGATAGCAGACTGAATGTGGCTTTTTGCATCGTCGATTTTTTCGAGCGCATCATTCAGACTATCCAATGCGTCTTCCATCTTTTCAAACCGTTCTGTGCTTTGCAGATTTTCAGGGTAGTTATCAACACAGTCCTGCTCCTTGTCGCAAACCCTTTCTACCACAGAAGCGGCATTGCTCAACATATTGAGGGCGTCTCTGAGCTGCCCCCGTCTTCTATCATCCACTCAATTCCTCCTATGAAAGCAATTTGCATAGTGAATTAGGCCGTCTGCCATACACCAGCGATATTCATATCGAGCCGCAGAGTATCTTCTGCCGCCTTAGAGATAGAGAACGAAGTGACTTCCTGTAAAAGCTTACAGAAACTATTCTCTCTACCGTTTTCTAAAATGACCTCGTCGCAGAAGATGCTGATAGTCAGCACTTTGTTATCCATATTGACACTCGCGTCAATGACGGAGCAATCAATCTCTTCAAAAAGCGCATCGACTTTCTCGCAAGCTCTGCTGACCTGCTCGGATTTTTCCGGTGAGACAACAAAAGCCGCACCGAACTCTTTGGAGGCATCCTCAATCAAACCATGCACCGTGTCAAAACAACCTTTGTATTCCATATTGTCCGCCCCCTTATTCGATTGGTGTTGTGATACCATGAAAGGTAAATGTCAGCCGAATCCTGTTTTTTGCCAGAGGATAGACCTCTGTATTGCTGGCAAACTCAGCGGCTCTGGCAAACCACTCCGGATTATCAAAGTCCAACCTCTTTGCCTCGATAGAGACACTGCCCATTGTCTTGAACGGTTCACACAGTTTATATGAAAGAACGGCATCCGTTCCTTTGGCGAAATGCTTGAGCACAGAATAGACGAACTTCATCTGCTGATGCTTGGGAAGACTGATGATGGTTGTCTTCATCTCATCATTCATCACCTCATCATAAATGGCATCGACGAAACTGTCGAACGCCGTTTCAATGTCGGCATCAAGCGCATACTGCAAATCCAAATTGTTATCCATAAAGACCACTCCTTCCAATATCTATTATACCACACACAGTCAACTGCAGAGCTGACAGGTGATTTCCACATCGCCAGATGCATTCTCTCCGAGAATTTGCAACAGAGAGTTCACAATCATAGATGCGTTGATTTTTCCACTAAAAGAAAGAGAGACCTTCTTCATGGACATGATTTCATCCTTATCAGGCACTGAGGCACGAGATGCTACTGGCTGGACAGGAGCTGGGGCAGGTTTTACCTCGCCCTTCAGGAACTGCCCCCATGCTTCTCGCTGTTCGGCATTCATGGAGTGCCCTACCGGGAACTTTACTGCAAGACCGTTTGTCTGGATGAACCGCCGTATGGTAAGCGGCTGCACATGGAACATAGCTGCCAGACTGGTTGCGTTTGCCCCGTAAATAGCCAGTAGGTGGTTGAGATATTCTTCCTGCGTCGGCTTGGAGACCTCCTTAAAAATCTCCCAGGAAGTAGGTTGGTTCAAGTTGATAGACAATGTTTTCCCATTCCTTTCTTTCCACTGCTTTTTCGTCAAGTTATCTGACGGGAGAGAACACTTCCGACTTTTGCTGCCACGCTTGCGATGGCGAGCCTGTTGAGCCAGCTGTTTCTTTTGCCAGCAATCATAAGTAAAGTCATCCACCGTGTTCCTCCATCCTTTGATATACACGGAACTTCTCTTCCAATTCCGTTGGCGACCGTGCTTTTCCAAGCTTGCGAAAGCCATCCTCTACCAGCTCATACAAGAAGTAAAAGTCGCGGCTGTCTTTACTGGTCAGGATAAAGCGCAGCTCGTGATTACTATTATAGTATCCAACCCACACTCGCTCGCCTTTTGGGTATTTAGGTTCGCTCAATAAGCTCCACCGCCTTTCGCAGCAAAACATCGTGTTCGTTGGGGAGCGTATCGAGAATAACCTCATCCAAAAGCTCGTGGAGGATGGCTCCGACTTGTCTTCCCTGCGGCACACCGAGAGAAATGATATCCTTGCCGTTGATTGCCAGGTCTTTTAAGGAAAAGCATTTTTCCTGTTCAAGTATCTCTGCCATCAGCACGCCGAGCGCCACGCACCGCTCGATTCTGGACTCCTGTGTGCCCTCTGCATGAGCTTTGATATCCGCCATCCTGACATCCAATAGTTGAGAAAATCTGCGCTCGCCGATTTTGCAAAGCCATCGGCGAACTGTTTTCGTTGTTGGTTCAATGACGGTATCATGGTACAAAACAAGGTCAAGCACTTCCTGTTTTGTTGTGGTGTCAAAGCGCAGCCGTTCCAGAACAACTTTGGAAATATCATAACTATAGTTTCCGTGTCCGTGAAAATGGCCGCCGTTCTCATCCTCGGTATAACAGCAAGGCTTTCCGATGTCGTGCAGCAGCAGTGCTACCTTAACAGCAATGTCCTTGCCCGTATAGTTGGCAACTGCATGAGCGATGTGGTCATAAATGGTGTACTGGTGGTATTTGTTGTTCTGGTCAAAACCGATACACGGTTTCATCTCTGGAATGATAGTCGCAATCACATCGGGATAATCCAGCAGGACGGGGAGGATGCCGTTTCCGAGAAGCAGCTTGCAAAGTTCGCTGTGGATTCTTTCCGCAGCAATATTCGTAAGCCGCCATGCGTTATCATGAATGGCCTGAGCCGTGTTCTTCTCAATCGAAAACCCATAGACAGAAGCAAACCGTAATGCACGCAGAATGCGAAGTGCGTCTTCGCTGAATCGGTCATTCGGATTTCCGACGCAGCGAATAATGCCATTCTTCAAATCGTCTACGCCATGAAAGGGGTCAATAAGACCGGCACCGTTATACGCCATTGCATTGATGGTAAAATCTCTGCGGGACAAATCCTGATAAATGCTCTCTGTGAATGTAACAGAATCAGGACGACGATTATCTGAGTAATCCCCATCAATGCGGAAGGTCGTAATTTCGTATTTGCCCGCTCGCTCCATATCAGCTGTGATTGTACCGTGCTTTAATCCTGTATCAATCGTCCGGACGCTACAGCGGTTGAGATACTCCTTAACCTCCTGCGGTGTAGCAGAGGTGCAGATGTCCCAGTCTTTCGGCTCTTTGCCGAGCAAGCTGTCTCGAACGCAGCCACCGACAATATATGCCTCATGGTTTTCATAGCGAAGCCCAAGAATAATCGCCTTTGCACCCTTTGGAATGGAAATCTTATGCATCAAGAGACCTCCTGTTCACGCTGACCACGAACTCCTCAACGCGCTTCATATCAGGATGCTCCGGCAGGTTTGTGTTCCGCTTCGCATAATCAAGACGCTTTTCAAAATCTGAGACCATCTCGAAAAACTCTGGACGGTAGGTGCCATCCTCCAGTTGATAGTCTCCTCTGCGGATACTCATAAGGAGAGGCAGGTCGGCGCCACGATAGGTGATGATGTCACCTTTCTCAAGAATATCCAGACACATCAGATACAGGCGGATGAGATGCATGGCGTGCTTGTTGAGATGATTGTCATCCTTCTTATGGTTTCTGTGGTTCAGCTTTTCATAGGTGCCGACAACATTGGTCAAGTCGTTTAGAATGCTGTTGAACTCACGCACCGGATACTTTGTAAGATGAATGTCCGCAAAAATCTCTCTGTCCAAATCCTCGCGTGAGCTCTCAGCCGTGTAAAGAGTGATGCCGCCATTTTCAAAGACCCTATACCTGCTTTCAAACGCTTTGACAGCACTTTTCATGGAGTTTAGAATGTGCTCTTCTTTCCGTGCTTGCGGAAGTTTGTCTCTGGCGAGAGCATTCTCCAGCCGCCGCAGCTGCTGGTTGGCGTATCCACCGAAGGAATTCACCGCTCGCTTGGAGAGAAACAGCTTCCTGTTCTCAATCATTTCTCGCCCGATGTCTGTGCAAACCATGTACTGTTCCGGGCGACAACCCAGCATTTCAATCGTATTGGGATTGCAATTCAGAAGCAAACTTACAAGCTTATTGAATGAGTAGACTGTGGTATCCGTTTCTGTATGAACGACCTGTTCAAAATTGGACAACCCCAACAAATCGGAACGGCTGTTCAGGGCACAACCACGGATATCCACATCAGAGGTTTCGACATTTGTGCCGTAGGAATAGCTGCCGCCCAGCGTGAGAAAGATGATTTTGCTTTTCAGGTGTTCATTACTTCTGAGAAATTCATACGCAGGGCTTTGCAGCATTTCTCTGATTTGTTCTGTGGTCATGTTATCCCTCCTCGTTAAACATTCAGGGCAAGAGTATCATACATAGTAAGAATCCCACCGACAACAACAAACTCGTATATGTGGTAAGCCGCTCCGGGTAGAACCCCATAGTTGTCGCTCTCATCAAAAACATTGAAGACTTGGCAACGCTCGTCATGCGACAGTTCAAGGAACTCTTTGCACTCTTCTTCCGAATCAAAGGAATACATCGCAGCTTTTGTTGCCGACTCATCAAAGCCAACATAGTCTGATACAAACAGCTTCTTCATTTTGCTACCTCATTTGCCAGTATCTCAATGCAGGACGCAATAATATTTGCTGCATCTACTGCTTCGTCTGCCGTATTCATTCTGGAGAATGAAATTCGGATAGAGCTTCTTGCTTCGTCTGCTGTCAGACCCATCGCTGTCAGCACATGGCTTGGCTCAGCTTCATGGCTACGGCAAGCGGAGCCGGCAGAGATACAGATGTTCTTTCCGTCAAGCATCAAGAGCAGAGTTTGCCCATCAATGCCGGAAAGGCACAGGTTCAGCGTCTTCCCTGGATTGAGAACGGACGGGCCGTTGGTGCGGACAATATCAGTGCGCCCACTCTTTTTTAAGGCATCTGTCAATGCCATATAAAAACGCTGTTTAAGCGTAGAAACCCAGATACAATCCTCATGGAGACTCTTGGATGATATTTCACAGGCCTCACCAAAGCCTACAATACCGGCAACATTTTCTGTTCCGGCACGGAGTCCGAACTCCTGCTCCGCACCGCCAAAGATGATGGGAGTCAACACACTTTTATCCTTGGCAAACAGCGTGCCGACGCCTTTTGGCCCGTGGATTTTGTGAGAAGAAAGCGAAAGAAAATCGCACCCAATTTTCTCCACATCGATGGGATGGCAACCGGCGGCCTGGACGCAATCTGTGTGGAACAGGATGCCACGCTTCATGCAAATCGTGCCGATTTCTTCAATCGGATTGACGGCGCCAGTCTCATTGTTAACATACATAACAGATACCAGCCCTGTCTTGGGGGTAATGGCATCTTCTACGCTCTGCACAAACACTTTTCCGTCGCTATGTGCAGGCAGATATTCAATATAAAACTCGTCTTTTATAAGCGAATGAGCCGCTTTCAGAACGGAATCGTGTTCAATGGCAGAAACCAGAATATGCGTCTTTCCGATACTTTTAAGATATTCCTTTAAGCCCTGAAACACAAGACTATTTGCTTCGCTGCCGCCAGAAGTGAAGAGAATTTGCTCCGGCTTGGCATTAAGGAACTCAGCTACCTGAGCTCGTGCCTGTTTCACGGCTTCGCCTGCACTGCGTCCAAACTTATAGAGTGTACCAGCATTACCGTACTGAGTAGTCAGATACGGCATCATGGCATCCAATACACGCTTGTCTATCTGCGTGGTGGCCGCATTGTCCAGATAAATCATGTGCGCCACGCTCCTTTCTTTTCTGTGTTGCATTGATACAGCCCATCAAGCAGCTGCAAAACTACTGTGCGGCAGGCGGTTCCGCCGCTTCATTTTTGTAAACAGCTTCAAGCCGCAGGATTTCATCCAGTGTTCGCGGGGTGTAATCCATCCACGGCATCATCGAGCCGACATTATACATAAGGCATGGGTGCCCGTATAATTCCTGCATCAGGAAGCGGTCATGCTCCATCATGTTCCACTCAAAAGAGTTATGAACATGACCGTACAGATGATACCAGCCGTAATAGTGGTTCTTAAAACACGGGATTGGGTAATGACAGAGGACAACCTTACGGTCAGAGTCCTCAACCTCCAGATACTCCGTGACCTTGACGAACTTTTTGAGAAACCGCCCATCGCTGCAGCGGTCATGATTCCCCTTAATCAGAAATACCTGTCCGTTCAACTGATTGAGGACAGAAATCGCTTCCTGCATATTGCACCAGAACATATCGCCAAGAACATAGACGGTGTCACCCGGATGAACGGCGGCGTTCCATCGCTCAACAAGTGCAGCGTTCATGTCCTCAACTGTTTTGAAAGGACGATTATCGAACGCCAGAATGTTATTATGGCCGTAATGCCAATCGGAGATATATAGTTTTCTGTTAGCTGCTTGCTGCTCGGACACCGTTTAACACCTCGATTCTATCTGCTGCTTGGAGCAGCACATTTTTAGGAATGCGGCAGTCATCACCCATCTGCCCATTAGGTTGGGTGCTGCCGTACAGCCGAAGCTTTTCTACGAGACCCTTGTCAGGAAACTCATAGCGTTTCAGATACTCCGGTTTGCTGGCTGGGCATTCATAGCATGAACGGTTTTCATATACACCACAGCCGCCGCTTTTATAACACTTCATAAAGTCCTCCTTAGAACGGCAGCTGAACACCGGGGTCTGCATCAAAAATCAGTTTCCTGACGGCGGCGGCAAACTCTTCCTCGTCGATTGCCTGAATATCATCGTAACGCAGGCGTTCAATCAGTTCATGAACCGCTTTTGTAATGGCGGTCTCGACAATGATTTCCAAACGGTCAATGCGTTCATTGGCGCTTCCCACCATTCCCTGCATGATATTGTGGTATGCTGCAAGCTCTCGTTTGGATTCCCTGTTTTTCTCCATCAGTTCGTGAAGCATGATTTCCTGCTGCTGGACTTTCTCTTCCATTGTCATAGCCGTCGCTCCACATACTCTCTGTCTTGTGTAAAGACAGGCGGTTCACGGTCAACGACCCAACGGCTTCTGGAAACCTCCACAGTCGCATCCCCGTTTAATACAGAGACGGCCTCTGTTATCCTTGTTTTGATGCAACAGGAGCCACGCTTGCAATCCGTGGGGAAATCATTCCAGTTGATATTGCGTTCTTTCCAAAGCATATCTTGGATTTTGTTGCAGTTCTTCCCGTGCAGCTCTCGCTGACTGAAATTCGCTTGTCCAACAGCTTCTATGCTGTTCCGTGTGGCATCCTGCTGACGCCAAATCAGACAGTTGCAGACCTCGTCCAGAGGAACGGTGAAAGCTCTGGCATCGAACATGGCAGTTTGGAACTTGCGGCGATAAACGGAAAGGTCGATGCCGCTGTCTTCTTTTTCCGTCTGCTCGGCAAACGCCTTATTGAACGCCAGCGTCGCCATTGATGCGGCAATGCTGCACATCTTCTGGACATTATAGCCGAACCATGCATCTGTACGAATAGAGGCGTAATCGGTCAAAACCAATGTGATTTCATCAGACTGCGTGTATCCGAAGACGCAGCCCTGAATGTTGGCACACAGGAAACGCATGGTTTCCTGCATGGCAGACATAAGAACACGGTCGAAAGGCTTTCTCATTCCCTTTGTAAAGGTGTGAAAAGCCTTGCCGTCAATACGGATGATGACAGGAACACGACGGGTCAGGTAATTGCGTGAAACATACTCATACCGTTTCATCCTGTCGCCCAGCGAATTGCGTTGATTTCCCATAAGCGTACCCTCCTGTAAATGTAGTTTGAAAATTGCTTGACATCACGACCATTTGGTCGTATGATATAAGAAAAGCACGACCAATCGGTCGTGCTGAAAGGAGATATGATTATGATAGATTTTGATATGAACTTTCAAGACACCTATAAAACTCCCAGTGAAGACCTGTTGAGCAATGGTGAGCAGTGGTTCTTCCTTGAAACCGAAAAGGATATTTTGAAGAATCGGCGGGAGAAACTCGGGATGACCCAGCAGCAGGTGGCAGATGCTGCACACATTCAAGTTCGCCAATATCAGAGACTGGAAAACGGAGAGCGCAACATAAGCGGTGCCAGTATGAGGATTGGATTATCTGTGTGTGCCGTTTTGAAGCTTGACCCCTACCGCTTTATGCCAGAGTTCCGTTGGAACAAAGACTAAGCGTTTCCAAAAGTGCTTTCTGAGGAGCGAACTCCCGATAAAGTTCAATCTCTTTTGTGAGCCGTGCCATAACGGCATCTTCTTTTGCATCGTACCTGCCGAGGTAAATCTTCTTACTGTTATAGGTAATACTGGCGACCCATTTTTCTCTTTGCTTATCAAAGAAAACGCCGGAAACGCCAGATGTGTTGGTGATATAGAGGCTGCGGTTCCTGTCGTTCTCTGACCGCTGGCAACAGCGCAGATTCTCTTTTCGATTATCGGCCTTGTTTTTGTTGATGTGGTCAACAAACTGGCCTGGCTTTGCGTGCATAACCAGCCGGTGAAAGCGGACAAACCGCCGTACACCGCAGTAAAAGTAGCTGCTGACAAGATAACCGTCTTTGTCGCAGTACCAACTGTCTCGGCCTTTGATAATTGGGAGGTCATCCAGGTCAAAGAGGAACTCGGCAACGCCTATATGCAGAATTCCGTATGTATTGAGAAGCTCGACTGTCATGAATACATAAGGTCATGAACGGCCACACCAAAGGTTTCCTCGAACCAATGCCAGATATCTTCACGGTGTGTGCCTTTTGGGAACCCGCACCAGGCAACTTCGATACATTCGGTTTCTGGATTCATCGGCACATCGCCGAACTCCTCCCACAGTTCCGTGTATGTTTTGCCCTGAAAGGTTCTCATGATGGTAACGCCGTCCATACTCTCAACAGCGGAGTCAAAGAAGTTATCGAAGTCTTCCAGCTCCCCGTTGAGATGCCATCCTGCGATTTTCAGTCCCGTTCCGTACAGGTCGTGCCAATACTCAAAGAATTTTTTGTAATCAGGCATTTGAAATTACCTCCGTTTCTATACCGCTTTCCGTATCGGTCGTTTTTCTAAAGTCCCAAACCGATATGCATCAACATTGTTCGCCAATCCGACACTTGCGAGCATTGCTTGCAATGCGAGCAAGAAAAAGTTGACTGCCCGCGAAGCGGGCTTGTCGGATTGCGAACATAAGTGGCGAACTCTTACTTTTGCCTTTGGCGAAAAGCTGCTGAAAGTGAATATGTATAACAGCAAATCTACAAAGCGGTTGGTCGTTATGCTTTATCTGCGGGGAATAGTTTGCCATCATGTAGGCAGTCCCTGGCTTTCTGGCTCATTTCGACGAGGCTGTCCACCAGCTTCTTCAATCCGTCTACGGTACTTTCACCATCGTAGTCGCAGCCGATAGCCCAGATATCAAAAAGCCATTCATCGGCGCAGTCAGGTTCGCACATCTTACAGCCAGTTGTTTCGTCTGTCCAGGTTCTCACAGCTGTTCCTCCAACTCAAATCCCTTGTGGCAAAATCCAGTTACATCGGAGATATAGTCAGAGATGGCTTCCTCATCTTCGATGTCATTGGGAATCGTGATTTCGTTTGGCAACTCAACGCCGTCGTCATCCTCCGGGTCAATATCCCACTGAATGTTGACCGCCTTTCTCTGCGGGCATTCCACTTCGCGCCACTCTCCCTCGCACGCCCAGATTTCCGAACCGAAACCACGGTCAAACTCCCATTCGTTAAATAGCTCTGAGATGGGGGTGGAGATGCGGTCGCTGTCTTCGGGGTCATCATACTGAAACTCTGTCAACCCACGCATCAAGTCCTGTAAGGAATAACCGTGGTCAATCATCCATTGAAGTTGGTACTTCTGGTAATCGGTCATATCGAAAATCTCACACTCCTCTTAGCGCGTCGAGAACTGCCTGCGGAACAACCCGCTTAATTTCCTCGTGAATTGCATTCATCACGACTGCGCCCTTTAAGTACTTCTCAACTTCGGTCTGGGCAAACTGCTTCGTTTTATCTTTACACTCAGCCACCGCCGCCTGTACGGTTCCCTGAATCAAATCCAGCATCTCCTTGTGCGACATCTGCTCTTTGATGTAAGACTGGACTTCTGCCTTCACCAGTTTGTCGGTCATCGGCTCAGTGTATCTGCTCTCGTAAAGACGCCTTGCCCACACTTTGGCGGTATCAGCAACGCATTCCTCGACTTCGTTCTGAAATGCTTCTCGTGCGATTGTCTTTGCGTAAGCACGCATAGCTTTGATAACCTCCTGTTCAAAGAGGTCTCCGTTTGTAAATTCCAAATCGATTGTTGCTCTGTGCTTCATGAAACCCGCTCCTTTCTTACATCAGCTTAATCCATCAACAAAATCCCATTCGGCATTGTATCGGAACTCAGTACTCAGAATTCCGTCCAACAGTTCGTCGATGTACTCCTCATCATCCCGGTCTGTCGGGATGGGAATAATCATCTCAAACTCCGGAGCAAAGCAGGATGGCTTTACCCGAATTGTTCTTTTCTCCATGTCAGGAACCTCCTTATCGCATATCGGGCAGTACCCGGCAATTCCATTGGAAGGGATGTTTATATGGTGCCCACATCTTGGGCAATGGACGATGCCGCTCATACACATCGACCTTTCATAAATCGTTTCCCGCACAGTGGGCAGTTGCGTATCTCAATGATATCTTGAGTCGTGAAACTGCCATCGTCGTCAAGCACTCTCACCCTCAACATTCCCTGCCTGTTTACAGCCATCTCAATGCCGCTGTATTCAACGGCTTGGTTCATTGGAACAAAATCATTTGTCCCAGACTCACAGTATGGACATCTCATAGAATTAACCTTTTATATCTTTCCAGTAGCAGTAGAGACACCCGTGGAGGCATCTTGTCTTATGTTTCAGCAGTTCAGTTTTCCCTGCATAACACATACAGCCCTTTCGTTGATAGCCAGCACCGTTTGATTCTGCATCCTCAGAAAATCCGAGCAGATTGAGGTCGTAGTCTGAAATGCAGCCACAGGCAATCGGCTCCGTAAGACCGGGTTCTGCACAGGACTCAATTCGGAGAGCTTTGCCGTTATCCAGCCCTCCCCAAAACTGCTTTGCTTGCCGCAGCATATCGTCCACTTTTGAAAGCTGTGCTTGGGACGGAGCGAAACCGTTATCGCCATAGGGAAGCGGCAATCCAGCCTCTTTGAACCGGCTTCTTGCGTGTGGATACATATCAATAACGCTCACTCTGTAGCGCTGAAATCCCATTTCCATAAAGGAAATCATTGTACGGTATGCAACTGAAAGTCCTTTCTCTGTTGGAATAATAGGGTCAACACGAACAACAATTCTGCTCATAGGGAATCCAGCTTTGACCAACTCCATAATTGCTGCAAACTCCTCATATGGAGCTGGCACATTTGGCTCCAAAATAGAGTGCCCGTATCCGGTAACTGTAGTGTGAATGATGAGCTTATCCTTATGTCTCAAAGCAGCGTCAAAGAAATCCGGCGACACACACTTCGTAATAAGAACAGCGGCATCGACATCGTCTAATTTCTCCTCCCAAAACAAGTCAACCCCTGCGTCGCCTGCTTCTGTAACTCCTATCTTATATAACGCCATATCAAATCAGCCTTTCATCCAATAGTTAAGTTTCAGTTTCTTCATGTCAGCCGTTTACCTCGTTTACCAGCGATTCCAGCATATCTTTTAGCTCAGTGTCGTCTGGCATAATGACATCGTAGTTGAACGGGAAAAGGCGCTTAACGCCAAGAACCTGTTCCTTATTGGAATAGACAACCTCGGTCACCGAAACCATACACATTTCCATGTACTTCTTTGTAAGCTCGTCTTTTGTATCGCCAACTACTTTGAACCAATAGTCTTCATACTCATCATCCATATGGTCAAAGACGAAATCTTCTCTTTTCATAAAATTTTCCCTCCATACTGTTACCCGATTCCTACCGCACTAAGCTCCATTGAAACAACATTATCATCGTTCCCAAATTCGACATTTTCACTTGTCCCGCCAAATAACAATAGTCCGTCCACCTCTATAAAGCCATGCGGATTCCATTTAATTGATTGTGCAACACCCACGACTTTTTCTGTCCCTTGTTCATCATACTGAATAATTGGTAAGTTTGAAGCAGTTTCACAGGCTTCACGAATGGCAGGGATTGAATAGGAAACATGGTTATCATCGCAAAAACAGTTGTTTTTGTCCGCATATACAGGGATTTCAACATGAATCCGAATATTTCCACACCTCATATAATCACCACCCTTACCACCGTTTTTTGTCTTGATATCGGTTTGGCGGAGGCAAAGAAAGCTGTTCCTCGTCGTCACGAAGTTCAACCGAGAATATGTTTGTATAATCCACATCATCCTTGTTTGCATAGACGAGAACTTCAAATTTACCAGGGTTCCAATTAACAATGAGATTATCGTCAATGGAGTATGCGTTCCTAATAACAACTAAGTCCTGGTGCCAAATTCCGTCCGGAGTCTCGATGCCAACATAGATTTCATTCTGATATTCCGGGTCAATATTCCGCTCTGCAACCAACTTCAATCCTTTAGGCAACTCAATGGTAATACGATTATCGCCACTCTTCATCAGAATCCCTCCGTAATCATCTCCAACATTTTGTCAGGGGAGATATCAAGAAGCTCGGCACCGACAGTCAAGAGCAAGTCGGTGGTTGCCTCATCGCCCTTGTTGCAGAGATAAAAAGATTGAATTACATTGGCGACATCCTCTGGGAAAAGCATTGTGTTCATAGCGACCTACACTTTCTTACAGCAACTTTCGCATAACTCCAGCGTCTGTCTGCCAATCGTTGCTTCGTAGCGAACGCTATCTGCATACAATGGGGCGCCGCAATTATCACACCTACCAACAAAAGTAGGACGGAAAAAGAGATAATCACGGACACGACACTCTCTTCTTCTTTGCTCAGAGCAGGAGTCATGGTTTTGACACATAGTACATTTTCGCATTTGGGAGCACCTCAAAACAAAGCGTGAATAATTGCACGCAGCGTTCGCTTCCAGCGGCCATTACGGTATTCATACCCGTTGACATACAGTCTATTGCCTACCTGCGACAGGCTCACGCTTGATTTCGCACCTGGAATCGGAGGCAGGGGAGACCCGTTTACAAAAACCTTGTTCCCGATGATGTTTACATTCATAAAGGCACCCTCCTGATTAACCGCAACCGTAGTCATAGATGTCATCATCAATCAGTGTCTCTACCTGCTCCCTTGTCATGTCGCAGAGACGGAGGACGGCTTTGATAACGCGCTCATGGACTTCCGCAATGCTTGATGGCTCATTTTCTGTCCGCTCCCACGGGTAAGAAGGCGGATAATAGAAGTAAGATTCCCCGTTGCCGTTGTCACCGTATGTCAGGGAATCCGTATCGTCACAAAAAGTAAAGACATCCGCAAGATTCTCAAAAGGTTCGCCATAAAGGTAGTCATCAATGTCAAACCCATCCTCCGAGATTTCTTCACTGGGCAGTTGCTCCTTCAAAAGCTGGATACACTTCTGCGGATTCAGAAAAGGGCGCAGCTGATTGGCACGAATCCCGACGCCCTCACAAATCCAGTAGCTCATACTCATTTTGGATACCTCCACTTCAATTATCTTCATTGTTGCAAAAGTGACTCCGCTCCCGGCCTCACCACACGCCTTTACGCTGTGCCATATTCCCACCACAGCATGACCTCTTGTGCCACGCGGTAGTCCTTTCAGCCTTTCTATCGGGAAGCAGGGGGATTAGTGTTTCCCGTCTCAGTTTACCAAAGTATTATGTGCGGCTATGGCTTGTGCGCAGCTTCCGCAACGCCTTCGGTGGTGCAACGCCACCTAACCGCTATTTCTTTTACGCCCGGTCACAATATGTGTACCACTTTGGATTCCGACCGCCACTTACAGCCGTGATATGTTATCTCAATCGGGCAAGGTGGTTAATACCAGAGATGGAAACACCACTTGGAAAACAGGCGCAGTGCCTCGGTTCGGCACCGCTCCAGCTCTACACGAACCGACTCCCATTTTTCCGGGTCGTACTCACCATCTTCATAGTAGCGTTTCTGATGCAGCCGTTGATACACATGGTCTTCATCACAGTTCTCAAAGTAGAAAATCATTTCCTTGATGACTGCATTTGTTTCTTCCTCGTCGAGCTGCTTATCTGCTTCGGCATCATAGAACAGACCAACATTGTTCTTCAGAAACTCTGCAAGAAGAACAGGCATCTTAGCGGTGAAGTTGTACCCAAGCTCAAAGACATCGGTGAAATCATAGCCACGCCATGCACGCTGCCATGCATACCGCAGCTGCCACCAAAACTCTCTTAGCTTGTAGCGCAGAGAAGCGCCCTTTGTCCGCTCAAGGAAACCATTCAAACCGAATTTTGTCACGACCGCACCTCTTCCATAATTTGCTGGACTACTTCTGCCCATTCAGGGCTTCCGTTATACCGGACACAAACACCCTCAACGGTTTCGCCGTTATAATATTTGCCGTCCGGACTGAGATAATGCTTGGCGAGATATGCTGCGACTGTGTCGATGCACTCTTCCGTACTTGAGAATTCCATCTGACCGAAACCCATGATGTTATTGCGTCGGAACTGATAGCGCCCCCATCCACTTTCCAGCGCCGCAACAGCAGCAAGGAAATCTGCACGAATCCCATGCTTAACCTCAGCATCAATGAATACTTGCTCCAATCCAATCAGGTTATGGCGAAGGTGTAAGTCTTCTGCCGCTAATCCTGACGGAGAGGTCAGCAAACCGTCATCAACCTCGACGGTCTCCGGCTCGGCCTCAAGGCTCATCTCTGGAAGACTCTCCGTGGACAGCACGGTTGTTGTAGTCATCGGTTCAACCGGCTGCCGTTCATCTACTTTTACTTGTGCATCAATCGGTGTAGCAAGTGTAATTACTACAACCAAGAGCAACATAAAAATCGGCGGAATCATCCGCTTCATTCAATCCCTCCTGTCAGTGCTCGTTAAATACCACCTGTTCTCCTGTGTGCAAAGACCAGCAGCCACCAGATGTGCAGGCACATTCCGTGCAGTTGCCGCCACATTCTTTTGCGTCTGACCTTGCCGTGGTCGTTCCGTCCTTATATCGAACATGAGCCTCCGGCAGTTGGAAGGGGTTGTCCATTCGGAGTCCTCTCCATGCGCTGAAAATCATATGTAGGTTTGCCGGTAACGGGATACCGGAAGCCAGAACTCCGTTGACGATTTCATACTTCTTTGTGAAGCATAGAATCTCACAATGAGAATTGCGCTTAGCAATCTCCATCATGATGTGGAAGTAGGTGGTATTTGGAATATCGCCAGAAACATGAAAGCGGAAGAATCGAGACAACATGATTGTCGCCTCGACCTCCCGCCAATACACTTCTGGTTCTGTTTCTAAGATTTGCAGATTGTTCCGATAAGCTGCCGCCACACTGGGGCGACGACGCTCTATGCGTCTTGCGTAACACTTCCTGCTGCAATCACACTCCCGGCAGGTCAAACCGGACGGAAGTGACACGCTCTGGATACTGCCGAGCTTTTCGTTTCCTCGGCTGATACTAACTTTCAAAAGTGAACCGCCCCCTTATGTCATCGAATCTTTTCTTTGGGCAGAATCCTCAAATTATGCCAAAGAAAAAGAGCCGAACAAGTCGGCTCTTGGGAATTAGATATAAGCTACGCTCAAAGTTCCACGATGCTCACGGCGCAAAAGTGTCAGCAGTCTATCTGGGTCTGTATTCGTCAAGAGTTTATACCACGCTGAATGAAAAAACTTTTCCAACTCTTTCTGCAGCGATTCGTTATTATCCTTTAGCGCGGTACGATAATCATCCGCAGCAACACAAACAATGGCGTTTGCCAAGCTCTGATATGGGTCTGCTCCATCGTGCTGCAAGCGCATCCTGCTTTCGGAAGAGTCCCATTCCTCACGGCTTGTCATGGCTGTTGCGCTCTTTGCGCCACGAGGGATACAACCACAGGATTTTGTCTTACCAGACTTGAGGTAGCGCCCCTCGGCGATATATGTATTGCCGCACTTACATTCACAAAGCCACCGTGGCTGACGATTGTGATTGTTTTTGACACGGCGAATGACCTTCAGATTTCCAAAAGTCTCGCCTGTCAAGTCGATAGATACTCCGCTCATGGTTCACATCTCCTTTCGCAGATGTACGGGTCAATCCTTTTCTGCCAACAGGAAGTCAGGATTGATGACCTTGAAGCTGATGTTGCTTTTAACATTTCTCATGACAACGCCCTCGCGCTTCTGACCGTTACGAACCACAGAGTATCCTTTGGAATACTCCACCAGCTCTGCGATGGTATCCGGCAGCGTTTTGCCCTCTTCAACAATGGGAACGGAGCAAATGCCGTAAGGCGCCAGCAGCTCCTTGATTTCCGCAGTCGTGCATTTGCGGTCAGGGAAAATCAGGTTGAACGCAAACAATTCATAGCCGCTGATGTGGTACTTGTTGCCCTGAATCTGGTTGCCGCAAATCTCACCCTGTAAAACGATGGTTTCATAATCACCGATGAGCTGCCGCAGCACATTTTCGATGTTGTACTTCTTGGCAACTGTCCAGTAGGAACTGTTGTCCGGTGTACCGAGATAGATATTGCGGCTGCACACGCCGAACTCATACTTGCGTCTGGAAACCTTACGCAGATAGTAAGTCGCTGACTGACCGTCCATCTTCTCCGTAACAGAAAACTCTGTTCCCTTGTTACGCTCTGCCTCAAAGAGCGCAGTAAGGTTCTGGATGCGAGTCTCATCGGTCTTAACAATCCAGTCAGGGAAGCCACCCTTGCGCTTGGACTTCATGAACAGCTTACGATACCACTTGAAGCGCATAAGGAATCGCACCAGTGCGCTCTTAGGTTTGGCAGGTTGCTTGGTCAGCAGCTGCGCCTCCTGCTGTGCTTCAGGGTCATATTTCTTGATGCCCAAAACATCGGTCACATCGGCACCCAAATCGGCGGGAGCGCCATTCGGCAGAATGGACAGCGGGAGAACCAAGCCCTGACTAACCTGACCACGAAGCTTAATGGTGCGAACACGGAACTTACGGTCACGCAAAAACTCAAACTCCGGTCTCTCTGGAACAATGGAATCAACTTCGATATAGACGATGTGTTCCCCAGTGTGGAACTCGCCCTTCTGGACAACGCACTCCCATCCGTCAACCTGAGCAACCTCGATGCGGTCTGCTCCTGCAATCGGACGGAGGGTTGTAATCTCACGAATAGTAGCTAAGTGTCGCATGAAACTTTCCTCCTAATTAAAACAGGATGCAGTCTCGGACAATTCTCTTTTTTAAGAGTTCATCATCCAACGCATCCCAGTGTTCTACTTGATACTTTTCAGTTACATCACCAGTGATGTCATAAAGCCGACCTTGTATCTGGGTAACAAAATGATTTTCCACCTGGTCATACATCAGTGTGCTGTCAGGGAAGCGACAGTGCAGAATAACTGCAAACCAGTAGCAACAGCCGTTGGTAAATACCGTATCGACATCATCGGCCAGATGAAAACGGGCAAGGAAATGCTCAATGGTTGAAACCATCGTTCTCAATTCTTTCGGATGACTCTCTTGCATTTCAATAAACTCCGTTCGATGTACTCGTCTATCAGACGGCTCTGTGCTTTTGTTTGAGCATAAGCGGTGATGGAAATGGATTTCCGGCTCCAGTCCAATGTGTAGCTATCGGTGGCAACATTGGTAATATGATTTTCAGCCAGAAAATCACGGAACTCTTTCATCGCTTCCTTGTCATCCGACAAGATGACATTCACATAGGTTCTGTCTTTTGAGAATCGATTACTGAGGGCAACGGCAAGACAGCACCCAACGCCGCTTGCTATGGAAACTATCACAAGGGCGAGTGTGCTGTCGCTGGTAACGATGTCTTTTGTGATACTCAGGTAAATGAAGTTTGACAGGCCGAGAGCGACACCGGCAAGCAGGCAACGGTTGCGCTGAACAAGAATTGTCTTTGCTGTATTGAGCGTATTGTCCAGAACCTTTGCCAGAAACAAAATGAACATATAAAAAGCGGTCGTCAAACTCATTCCTCCTTAGCGTTTATTAGGGTTCGATGCTGATAATGGAACTGGAACCGGTCACAGTAGGCAGTTCACCGTTCCACTGCTCATACTTGATTTTCTCAATCAACTCACCGGTCAGAGAACCGGCAATCATACGGTTTGCCTCAGCCTCGGCTTCGGCTGCAATACGCAGAGCTTCTGCCTTTGCCTCCGCTTCGATAACCGCTTTTTCTGCGTTAATCTGGGCAACCTCTCTGTCCTTTTCTGCCTGAATCTTTGCGGTCTGCTTCTCAATATTCGCCAGCTCCAGTTCCTGCTGGGCGGTAACCTTTTTCTGGATGGCGGCTGCGGTCTCCTCATCGACGGAAATATCGGTGAAGTTCACCGTGTCGATGATAATGCCATACTGGTCGAACTTCTCACGCAGATAGGTGTCCAACTCGGCATTGATTTCGGTACGCTTGTCGCCGAAGATGTCAGTGACGGGATAGTTGGCAGACACCTCCTGTGTCCATGCAATGACCTTGGGCTTGATAAACGAATCCTTGATTGCCTCACCTGACTTTCCTTTGAACATAGCAAAGGTTTCGGAGACTCGTGCCTCATCAAAACGATATGAGAACTCAATATTCACACGGACTGTCTTACCGTCTGAGGTAGGAATGTTAAAACTCTCATCCTTGGGCGAATCGCCCTTATCCTCAGCTGTCAAATAAGACTGTTCAATGCCGATAGAATACTGGGTCACCTTCTTGGTCGGGGCAACCAGATGCCACCCCTGTGTCAGAACCTCGCCATCAACGCCGCCGTTCATGTTGTACACGACGCCGACATAACCGGCGGGGATTTTCTCAAGACACACAATGCAAGCAATCAGGCAGAAGACCATCACGATACCCAAAATAATTGCGCCGATTTTACCCTTCATCCTTTAACTCCTCTGTTGTTTTTTCAGATTTCTCCTCCGATTCCTCGGAGATTTCCTTTTTCGCATCGTTGTAAATTCGCAGGCCGAATGCACCAATGCCCTTAAAAGCAAAGCTCAGACAGAACCATAGCAGCACAAGCGCAACGATGACGATGAGCCAGAACACGATGTTCACTTGCTTACCTCCTGTTCTAAAACTCGTGGTATGTATGTGCGGGTTTCCATGCACTTCTCGACCTTTCTGGTCTTTCCCAGTGCCTCGCGCATCAAGTTCAAAAGGTTTTTGCCTTTGTCGCTTTCCAAAAACTGAACGAGCGGTTCAAGGATTTCTACCGTGTCTTTGTATTCACGGCGTGCCTGCCTGCATTTGGCAAGACTTGTGGCAACCTTTGCCCGTTCCTTATAGTCGAGGCCATCAAGCTCCAGTTTGTGGAGGTAGTCCTGCGTAAGCCTGTCCATGCGGTTGACCTCGCTATAATTCCACGCATAATCTTTCTGCGCATCCTCCATCATTCGGCAGAACGCCCCGATGGATTCGGAGAACTGCGGTGGCTTTGATTGTTTTTTCATGCAAGACCTCCTCTCTGATTTATCCGAAGCTGACTTCGGTTTTATCGGTTCGGATAGAAATAAACACCGGGAACTGAAGACTCTCAGCACCGGTGTTTTTATCACTGGATATTTCCTTGTACTTTACTTCGCAGAGCAAACCCGGCAGGCCATCTTTTCCTTGCCAGAATGTTGCTCGCTGCTCGTCGGTGAACCCGGAGCCGACCTTGACTTCATTCCCCTTATAGTCGAGTACAAGCGCACCCAAAGTCCCTGCCAATCTTCCGCTGCCTTCTTCGCAGCGGAGGATACGCAAGTCCATCGTGTAAAAGCGTTTGACCTTCAGGATTCCATTGTGTCGTCTGCACTGGTAGGGAACATTGAGGTTTACCATCAGCCCCTCTTTATCCTCACGAACCATCTGCTCCAGCAGTTCACTGATTTTGTTCTGGTCTTTTCCATGATACAGAACCGGCAGAATACTGACCCGGCCATCCTGCGGAATGAAGCGGTGAAGCTGGTCTAAGAAAGCACGGCGGTAGCCGTAACTGCCGTCGCTCTGCCCACGGTGGAACTCTTCGACCGTCAGGACATCAAAAATCGTGTAGCAAATCACCGTTTTATCACCATCGTCCGAGTTGATAATACCGGTGGCTTTGCGGAACGCCTCATTGTCTGAGAGGTTGCCCTTCTCACGAAGTGTCAGCTCACCGTCGAATACATAGCTATCCTCTTCATCAAAACAGAGAGCATCCAGAATATGGTCAAGTCCTTCATAGGGAACTCCGCTTCTTGCGTACAGCCTGCCTTTGTAATAGGTCGCCCGGACACCGTTCAGCTTTTGTGTCAGCCAGAACTCCGTGCCCTCTTTCAAAGGATACTTGTCAATGGGGTATGCCTGCTGAACTTCCCATTCTGGAATCAGATTGGGGATAACCTTGTTCACGGTCTTTGCCGTGACGCCCAGCCGGAGTGTCTTGGAAAGAAGCTTGATATAAACATCAGCTTCATCCGGCGGGCTGCTCTGAACGAACGCACAAACCTGATACACCGTACCGGCGTCCAATGCTTTTCTTTTAGACAACAGTTCGCAGACAGAAAAGATGTCTGTCATTGTCAGTGTGATGGCTGAGTCATACCGGGTAGGAGAGCGAAGCGTTTGCTCCGAAATCTTATAGGTGAGCATCGGGTTGAGCGCGTAATATAAAAAATTACGGAAGTTCGCATCGTCTTGGAACTCCCGTAATAGCTGTGTCTTTCTTATTGAGCCGTTCGCTTCCTGCAAACGGCGTAGTCTTACGATAGAATCTGACAGCGGCGTTGCAGTAATCAATCTTCATCACCCGCCTTGAAATTATAAATGGGCTTGATAACGGCATCGATGGTTACGGTCGGCTCAATATTACCGACGATATCGTCCATGCCTTTATAGGCCATCGGGCATTCATCCAGCGTGCTGCGTCCGACGGAAGTCGTGTAGATGCCTGCCATCTGCTTTTTGAACTCAGACACGGTAAACGCCTCTTTTGCTGCGCTGCGGCTCATCAGCCGACCGGCACCATGAGGGGCGGAAAAGTTCCAATCCGGATTGCCCTTGCCGGTGCAAAGCAGGCTGCCGTCACGCATATTGATGGGAATCAACAGACGCTCACCGGCCTGTGCAGACACAGAACCCTTACGCAAAATCATGTTCTCCACATCAATATAGTTGTGAATCGTTGTAAACTGTTCAGTCACATGGAATCCCATCCCTTTGACAATGGTATCCATCATCGCTTGCCGGTTCAGCTCGGCAAAACGCTGTGCAATTTTCATGTCATGAAGATACTGCTCAAAGAGCTCGCCCTCCACATAAGCAAGCGGTTTGGGAACGGGGGAATGCTTTGACTTCATGGACTTCAACACTGCCTGAATCTCTTTCTGGCGGCCATCCGCTTTCAGCTGTTCAATAGCCGCCTCAACCTCTTCATGGCTATAAGAGGTCAGTGCCTTGAAAGCAGCCTCCTGATAGAAGTTGGCGATTTCTAAACCCAGATGACGGCTGCCGGAGTGGACAACGATATAGATATTCCCATCATCGTCCTTGTTCGCCTCAATAAAATGATTGCCGCCACCCAATGTACCGATACTGTGATAGGCACGGTCAGTGTTGACCTTTTTTGTGCAGCACAACTGTGACAAATCGATTTCTTTTGCGTAACGATGCGGTGCTGAACGGATTGCAAAGCCAGACGGAATGCCTTCACGGATAACCTTGTCCAACTTCTGCGGTTCGATGTGGGTCTCTTTCAGGCGGATGGTTTCCATACCGCATCCAATATCAACGCCAACAAGGTTTGGGCAAATCTTATCCTTGATAGTCATGGTGGTTCCGATGGTGCATCCAGCGCCGGCATGAATATCCGGCATCATACGAACCTTGCTTCCCTCGACATAGGGTTGGTTCAAGAGATTGATTACCTGAGAAATGGATTCGCTATCGACCACATCGGTAAACACTTTTGCCGAAGCGTATTTTCCCTGAAGCTCAAGCATTTTATCGCCCTCCTTTGGCTTGGTATATAGTCCTGTTATAGCACAGGTAAAAGGGGCTTGCGCCCCTTTACCTGTATCCGACCGCTTTCCGCAGGGGAGCGCGTTTGTCCTGTGGCGCGACCCTGTGCATCAAGTGACATTTTTAACGAGAGATTTTGGCTGTATTAAAATGATTATCCGCTGGATAATCTTTTTAATACTGGCTAAATCCGAAGTTAAAAATGAAGAACGCAAAGTATTTCTTCTGCTTTGAGCGAGAAGATACCGCACAGAGAAGGGGTATGTATGTGCGGAAAATCTACAAAGCGGTCATATCAAAAGCGAAAGATTTTTTCGCTTAAGAACAAAGTTAGTGAAGAATCATCGGTCGATTGGTGTTAATGAGTTGATTCAATGCCTCGTCTTCTCTTGCTCGTTCAGCGGCTTCCTCTCGGCGGATATCCAGAAGAACAACGCCGCAGAAACCCATCAGTTCACCGATGGAAAAATCTTCTTCCTCCACAGGAGGCTCATCCGGCTCAGAATCTTCTTCATTAAACATGGTGTCGGTATCGAAATCGTCCTCGTCATCAGGCTCATCTTCCCAAACGCCGTTGTTGTCGCCCCACTCCAGGACATCCTCCTTATAACTGTCAAAGTCATTTTCGTCCATACCGTCATAGTCGAAGCTGCCGTTCATACGGTAGTAACCATATCCGGTTGGGATTTCGGAAAGCGAGTCTCGAATGTCTCTCCATGAGTAATTGGTGTCGCGGATATCTTCCTCGACATACTCGTCAAGCTGGTCAGAGTCGATAATGTCTTCGCAGATATTGCAGCCCTCGTCGGAGCAGAAATCAAGCAACTCCCACCATTCAGTTACATCGTTAAGGAAATCATTTCTTGTCATACTGCATCCTCTCTTTCTACCATTTCGGTATCAATCAATGTTAATTTGGATAGCGCCTTTTCTGTCAAAAACGCATACTGCAATCCAAGATTAGTGCTGGTGAGGTCGTGCTTCATTATTGACATGACCTCTGCTATGGACATACTTGCCCGTCTAAATTTAGAGAACTTACTTTTGAGGTTTGCTCCGCCGCCAGCCATATTACCAATAACCAAATCATACTCAGTGGAAGTATAGCCCAGCCGAGATGCTACAGCAAACCGCAGCCATGCTTCGGAGTAGCCCGCAAACTCTAACACCGATAGACCACCCAAATCCTTTACGGTATATGTCTGGATGAAACCTGCGGTTGAGTGCTTGATTGCCATCGGTAATGCGTCAAAATAGTTTGGGGTAAGATAAAAGCCGCACCCGAAATCACGGTACGGCTTGCAAAAAGATAAGGACGGTGCAGTAAATGAAACTGGGGTGCCATGATACAGATACATTACCAATCCTCCCATATGTTTTGTGGAGCTGGTGACAGGGCTCGAACCCGCGACCCTCGGAGTACAAAACCGATGCTCTACCAACTGAGCTACACCAGCAAATGGAGCTGGAACTCGGAGTCGAACCGAGAACCTACGCTGTACGAGAGCGTTGCTCTACCAGTTGAGCTATTCCAGCATTGGTCGGCTTCCCGCTTAGATTGTCACACGCTCATGTGCGGCTGGCGCCCCGCAAGCATACCAACCGGCCACTCTTGGGCTAAATCACAAGGGAGACGCATCTCCTCACGCAGTTTTCAGCGGGCATTGTCATTCTCTGTGAGGTAAGCCGATAATCTCTCACATCATCTGGGCGCTACCCAGCCTCTGGCACGGACGGTTGGGAATCGAACCCACCACAAGCGGTTTTGGAGACCGCCTCGCCAGCCTTGGAACATTCGCCCGTATAAGTGGCAGACTATTGCGAACTTGCGGTCTGCCAGCGCGACACCTTTGGTAACGCAGGTCTGTATCTGCAGTGCGTTTTCTTTTGGCTCTCGCCTATCCGCCTTGAGGAATACGCACAACCCTTTGGAACTCCACGGTAAACGCATGACGGAACGCCTGCCGCTTCAATATTCTACGGATTTTGTCTCTACAGGCTCCGCATTGCCCAGCCGTTTTCTATGTGTCGGCACACCGGCATAATTCTGGAGAAACATTAGTCCTTTCCACGGCAATGCCATGCCGATGGCGCAGATGGCGGGGATTTGCACCCCGCATGACCTTACAGCGCATCGGTCTCCGCCATTTGAGAGGTCGGCATCCTGTCTGTAATTTGTAGCGTCTACCTATTCCGCCACATCTGCATATCTGAAATCGGAATTACCCGATTGTACAGGGCGACAAACTGGTCGTTGAGCTGTTTGTCCGCATGGTAGTGACCGAAGTACCACCGCTTAAAATGAAGGTCTTGACGAATGCGTTCCAAAAAACTGACCATCGGGTCGTTTTCATACCAACTTGCCAGCAGTGTCTGGATGCTGCGAGGAGCACAGTGCGTCACAACAAAATCAACTGTCCAGTTGTGCTGCTCCAACGCACAAACTGCACGCTCCATCTCCTCATTTGACGGCATCTCCTGCTGCCACCATGAAATATGCTCCGTGCGATACGCCTTGTCCACTGAGCGAGCACCGCCCATACAGAAGATTTTTCTACCGTCAATGGTAAGAACCTGACCTCTGTCCAAATGATAAATGTCCGGTGCAATTTGCCTGACTTTACCGCCGAACCTATCCTCTAACGGGAACTGGTATAGCATATCAAAGTTTTCGTGGTTTCCGTCAATCCAGAGAGTGGTGAAATTTTTGGCTGTGAGCCAGTCTTGCCACCACATCTCCCTGCGTGAGCCATCCCAGCATAATCCAAAGTCGCCACATATTATCAGGTAGTCATCCTTTGTCAGGGTTTTCTGCTGCGGGAACTTTGTTGTATTGAGCTTTTCAATGTCGATATTGGCGTGAGTATCGCCTGTTACATATATCATGGAATCTGATTCCTTTCTTCATTTGCAATCTACACGGAGCGTGTACCTGGAGGCCGGTACCGGACGACGGCCCGGCTATCGAGTTGGTGATTTCAACGGGAATTTGTTGGTGTGGGTAAGCGCCTGTGGCTCAGTGGTTTATCAACCTTGCTATATCTCGTGCTCTTGCTGCTCTGGTTCTGCCGAGGTGTATCATTTTGTCGATGAGTCTTGAACCTTTGTTTCGCCTTCGTGGCGGGCGGCCTTTGCTTTCCCAACAAATTGTTACTTTGGCCTTTGGCGCAAAGCACATTCCTTTCGGGATGTTATTCATTGCAAATGATTTTGGTGTTCCTGTAATCTACATAGGATAAGCGTGCCGGATGCGAGGCGCCTGGAGCGCATTGCAGGTGCGGTTAGTTCCTATTTTAATTCTCTACTGGTGTGGAATCCATTGTGCCGCAATGACCGCTGACTCTATTTTTCATGCGTGATGACGAGCCCGACTGGGTCGCAGCCGCGTCGGCAGCCGGTCTTCAGGAAGAGGCGGGGTGTTCCTTCCCAGCAAGTTGTTACTTATGCCTTTGGCGATAAGCATTGCTTTCGCAATTGTCCATTACAGGAGATGGCGGTTTAACCTCAAACCGCCAAAGGGATTATCTTAAATCGTCTTTGATAAGCCGCAGGACATCTGTCTCCATTTTTTCGTTGGTGTGCTTCACGATGGCATCGATAGTCTCCGGCTCTACCATGCGATAGTAGCTATGTAAGCCCTGCATAGTTTGCACATCTTCTCTCGGCCACGAGATGCTCTTGCGTTTATCGGTAATGTAGTTGTAAAGCATGGACTGGAACTGGCGCTTCTTCTTATGGCCGACAGTAATTTCATTGTCCTTGTTGAGCATAACGCCAAGATTCCAGTTACGACCTGCGGAAGAGCCGTATCTCGTTTTGCTTTCGTTGATGGTGAACGGCGCTCCAAATTCATGCAGCGTATCCACCACGAGTTTTTCTACACGATGCACATCGAAATCAATCTTAGACGAAATGATGAAGTCATCGGCATATCTGGTGTAAATGAACCGCTGCTTGTCAAAATCACGGAATGCATTGGCAAGCTTATAGTCAACAGGAATCATCATCACATTGGTAATCAGCGGAGAAAGTGGAGTTCCCTGCGGCAGACCTCCATTGAGGAAAGCCAAATCCAAGGCCTTCCGCAATTCTGCCTCGCCGTTGGGAAACTTTACGATTTCGCTGAATGGGAACACCATAGAAAACATTTTGATAACATAATCCAGCGTGGTGCTACCAAAGAAATCGTGCAAATCCAGCTTGCCGAACCATTTGCTGTTGTTTTTCTGATGGCGCTTGACCGCATCAACCGTACATCTGTTTTTTACATAGGCGAATGCAGAAGTGTGATACAACGCATGGAAATCTTCTTCAAAAATAGTCTTGAGATTCCGCAATGCGTTCATCAGCTCCGGTTTAGGAGCATCAATACGACGCAAACCACCAGACTTTTTGGGGATGTGGAATGTTTCATACAAAGTACTGCGTTCCTGTGCGCGAAGCGCCTCCGTTTGCTCATTAAAGCGCACCAGTTTGCAGATAAGAGCGTCCGTATCAATGCGGCTTGTGAAATGCTCACTTACCGTTTCATATGCATAGGTTCGTGTATTAGAAACATTTGTGTTTAATATGGTTGGCGCTTGGAAGTTTTGAAAGAGGAACTCTTCCAGTGTCATTTGGTGATAAATCGGGGATTGCATGACCGTGATATATACCATCGCCCTATGCCTCCTTTTCATAGTCGTAACTGTAACCTACATGAGTGTTGCTGCGTTTGAATCAAAAGAAGCTCATCTGCAGCGAGCTGAGTGAGCTGCATTTACCAGTATCTTTTTTTTTTTTTGATAAGTTGAGGATAATTGTCGTGATTTGGGTGAGTTTTGTGAAAGATAATACTTGACAAGCCGGGTTTGCTGTGTTATTCCGGCTGTTGGTTCCCTGGTGGATGTCCAAGGCCTTCGGTGGCTCCGGAGGAGTCACTGGTTCGGCCTCTGGGCAGGCGGTGTTTTCCTCCCCGACAATTTGTTACTTCAGCCTTTGGCGTGAAGCCCCCGAAAAGGGTAATTCGTTACAGTTCAATGGCGCATTTTAAGGCTGCGCCACACCTAATAGCTCGAACAGTTCTGCATCTGTGCAGGTTTCGTTTTTCAATGCGTATGGTTTGATGTGGGCTACGCCGTTTTCATCAACCTCTACCACTGTTTCCGGTTTCAGCCGGCACATCGGCCTAAGCCCCGCGCAGTCACGGGGATATTTCCTCTCACAATACCCAGACCTACTAAGAGCCAAAGCATAGTCTCTGAATCCATCCTGCTTGCCTGCCAACCAGAAGTTCATGTAAGACTCCCAACTGAAATTACCAAACCGGCCTTTTTTATCAGCACAGTCTTCTGTTGCTTTGGGACGAATACCCTTCTTGGAAAACAGCTTCAGCTTCAACTGGTCATCAAGGATATCAGTGATAGTAGGAAGTCGAATGAGGGAACTGAGCGTCTCACCGTCAACCACATACTGCTGCATCTGCAAGCTATCGAGTTCATAATCTTCAAAGAAGTATAGAAACCCATAATGGTTGCGATAGCTTTGTGCTCGGCTGCTGAAAACATTATTCGGAGGGACATCTGCTTCATGAGTTTTGCGAAACCAATCGTCTCTGTCGCTGTTTAGGTATGTATAAATATTGGACAGACGATAGTCGGGATTACCAAGATTGCGCCTGCCGTCTCCAGTTCTTTCCGGTGCATCAAAGCAAAGATAATCCACGGCGCACTCGGTGATAAAATCGCAGTTTGGACTACCTTTCAGCCAAACAACGGGGTGCGGTTCATCATTGTTGACTCCGTAAGAACCAATGATGACCTGTGTGCCGACCTTAAGGCGTTCGACGGTAGTATCCATAATGCACCGCCCTCCTTTCGTTTCTCATTGCTGATTAAAAAGCGTCCAACATAAAGTTGAACGCATCCAAGATAATCAGTTTTTTCAGTCCCTTGCCACGAATGAAGTTGACAAAGTTGGCGACGCCGAGTGCGCAGATAGCCCTGACGGTTGGCGCAACGCCCAGTGTAACACCGCAAGCGGAGACAGGTGTTTCCTCAGACGCCTCTTCATGACTGAAGTTCATGGAGTTCAGCAAGTCTTTCTTCATCTTGTAGTCAGACCAGTCGGCAGCATAATGCTGTGCAGATTCCAATAGAGTGCGGAAGTCCAGCATCGCTTTGACATAGGGATTGTCGAAGTGCTTTTCAACAATCTGGCGACGAAGTTCGATATTGTCTACGCAAAGGAATACATACCCGGAAAGCTGCTGCCCACTCCACCCCTTGCCATAAAGCTTGAGGTCGTCCTTAATTTCGGGGTTGATTTCAAACAGGATATCTGCCAGAGCCTCCACTTTGGGGCGCCCAATATCCTGCTGGCGGAAAATCTGGTTTGCCAGATTATGCGGATTCACAACATCCATATCCCACAGAGCGAGATTGGTGATGCCAAGACGGACGAGGTTCTCTGCCAGCGTTGCACCAACAGAACCACATCCAACAATGTTAATGCGAGCATCAACCTTTTCAGGCTGGAAATACTCGTAGCTTTTGGACAAATCCATTGCCATTGTTACTCACCTCCAAGATACTGGTCGCTGTAGCCGCCATAGGGATATACGGAACTATCATCGTCTTCATCCCACATGGACTGCTGACAGCTATTCTTCCCCTGCCAACCTGCACCGATTCTTGTGCGCGGCTTCTCGGTCTTTTCGGATTTTTGCTCTGATTTCTTATCAGACTTCTTGCCGCCTTTGTCATCCTGCTCATCTTTTTTGCTGCCCGGAAGAGGATTATAAGGGGCGCCGGAATAAGGCGGACGATTGCCGCTATATCCGCTATATCCACCATAGTTTCCGTAGGTATAGCTTTTCTGCTTGACCATATCCTTGGCGGTCTTGAGGAACTCAGCCAACCCCTCATGTTCACCCTCAAGTTTGACGGTGATGTCCTTATCTTCAAACAGGACATTCTTCTTGAGGTCATAGATTTTATTTGTACTGACAAACGACTTGTTCCAAATCATAAAGATGTAGAAATCGTCGTCCCCCAGCATATTGAGGATTTCCTCCTGATGATTGAGGTCTACAGAGGAAGGACTGGTCGGCATATTGACATGGGAGTGTCCCTGCATATGAATGTTGTTGAAACGCTCGTCATCTGCATTCTGCATCAGCCACTCAGCGTACTTCTCAGTATCCATCTCAACCGTGGTTCCGGAGACCTCCTGCGGATAAACCACAATGTCTTCGATGATGTACTCATCTACGGCTTCGTCGGCTGCACGATGTGCAACGCCATGCCAAGCGACCTCCTTATCAAACTCTTTGACGAGGAGTGCCATCTTCGCCCATGCTCCGGCAGTAAAGACAACAGTTGCTTTTCTGTCGCCACAAGTGAACACCTTTGTGAAAGACAGTTTCCCATCTGCAAGCTTTGTAAGCTGCAAAGCCTTTTCAAAATCTGCACGGCACTCAGCCATGTACTGTTCGGTCATCTTAATGGGTTTACTCATTTTGCGCCTCCTCCGCTTACTCATTTGCCTGCGTTTCCTGCTGCTCCAACCAGCTGATGGCTTCGTTGGGTTTTACGATACGGCCATCGGGCAGTTCAATGCAGCGATTGTTGCTGCCGTTGCCCCACATAGACCGCATAAACGAAGTCATGACAGCAGAGTCTCCCCAGTTAAGGCTCTTGCAGGAAGCAACGCACTGCTCCAAAGCACCAATATAGTCGTGGTTCCTAAGCAGCCGATTGATAGTGGTGGTATAATTACCCATGCAGTTGTAATCATTGATATGGGGATTGGGGAGGTAGTCACCATACTCCGCGCCAAAATCCCGATGCCCATTGGGAGCAACGCTACCATTAAGGTCAAAACGGTAGGAAGCACAGACACGAATTCTCAGGCGCGGCTCTTCACTGACAAAGATTTCAGTCATCAGCTTCTTCATTTTCTCAGCGGCTGCGCCTGTATGACCGGAGCCTCCGTCGGGGCGGTACACGAAACTCGTAGCGTGGTTAATGATTTGTTCTGCCATATCCCGGTCAAAATATTCCAGACAATCCTTGACCGTGAAGTACATATCGGTATTGGTCACACGCTCCAGAACCAGCTTGGTATTACACAGGAAGTACTCCATGATTTCAGAGTCCTCACCGCCATCGGCAACTTTCTGCTCAAGTCCCAGCAAGCGAATACACTGTTCATTACGCTTTGTGAACTGCTCACCGATATTGTCATTTAGACGGGTGATTTCTCTATCGATATTTTGAATTACCTGCCTGACACGGTCACACTCAACTTGCTCATAGCGAGTTTCAAACCCCTTCAGCAGCTGACGGATTCTTGCTGTGCGGAAATCGTACCGTTCTGCAAGCTTGGCAAGACAGCGTTCATAGTCTTCTGAGTTCTTCTCGCGGAGAGATTTGACCAATGCAAGCTCATCTTCGGTGATACCCTCCTGCTGATTCAGATACCACGGCAGGAATGCGAGGATAGATACCTGCAAGTAGTGCATTTTGCGAATGTCAAGATTGTCCGCAAAGATGATAACACTCTTAAGCTCAGGATTGATGTAGCAATCCACGGCAAAGGATTTGCGGTAAAACTCGGCGAACTTTTCAAGCCGGTGATACCCCTCAAACACGGAAACGAACTTGTCAACAATAATTTTCATGTTGGTAAGGTTGCTATCCGAATCTGCACGCAGACTGTGAATGATGACCTGACCGGTCGTGTTTATATCATAGTTGTTGCAAATAGCCATGACGGCTCTATCTGCTGGGACACTCCGAATGGTATCTGCCGTATAATCGGAAGAACCGAACACCAAATTGACGGACTCTCCCTCTTTGATTCGAGGTGCAACTAAGGCACGAAGCGTCGCAAGGAAAGAGCAGTCGTTTCCGAAAGCACCGCCGGTGATGTTGGTGAAGTAGCTATTGGCAGCTTCCGTAGTAAACGGCGTTGACGAAATGCTTGTTTTGAACATAGGAACACCTCTATTCATTTTGTTATATGGTGGGGAATATCGGAGTCGAACCGATATGGTATGCACCAGCGGATTTTAAGTCCGCAGCGTCTGCCTGTTCCGCCAATTCCCCATAGAAAGAGCCGCCCATTCGGGCGGCTCAATTGGTTTATTGCTTGTGAATCAGGCGTTATCGGCCTTGACCACATTCAGCAGGAAGCACTTCTCGGTGATACCGAACTGAGCGAAGGTCTTGTCGAGGTCGCCGGGGTTCAGGGAAGACCCGTCGAGGTGCATGACGCCACGGGTATAGTCAACACCGTTCGCCTCCAGACAGGCACGCAGGGTGGTGGACTCGTCGATGATAACGGACTCGCGCTTGACATTGTTGCCAACAGTAACCTTAATCATAATGTTTCTCCTTTAATTCAAAATTTGTTTTGTTGTGAACGGAAGGGGGCGGCCATGAGCCGCCCCTTGCGACCAGTGATTACTGAGCGACCGTGATGTTGCTCAGCACATTTGCCTTCTCAGCCGCAATCTCATCGAGAACGGCAGGCAGCTTCTCCTCAAGCTTGTTGAGGTTGATGATGGCGGCGCCCAGACGGTCAGCGACCCAGTCCTTAACATCGCCGGTCACGCCGTCGAGGAACAGGGTGATGCACGCCAGCTTCTCATCGTCACGGGTCTCAGCGCCGAAAGAAGCGCCGAAAGCGTTGATGTTACCGGCACCATTGGTGGTACCTACAGCGAAGATAGGCTCCTTGCCGTCCTCACCCCCCTTGAGAACCAGCTCCTTGGGGCGATACTTCTCAATGGTCTTGATGTCCTCCAGCTTCATTGCGGAAGTTACGACAGCTGCGTCGCCTGCGATAGTGATTTTTGCCATGATGTATGTACTCCTTCAATACTGATGTACTCCTATTTGTTCACCTTTCGGTTATCCGCCCACACCACGAGGAGGTTGGAGCCGTTGTGGGTATAAAACGCGCCCGG
>ENA-ORSK01000204-ORSK01000204.1-human-gut-metagenome-genome-assembly--contig:-NODE-204-length-63006-cov-43.689298_pt1 | contig 63006 bp, 52 predicted proteins | sample MGYA00242192_ERZ509159 | MGnify/ENA primary metagenome ERZ509159 (study PRJEB26280, sample SAMEA2338663) | human gut metagenome | biome: human gut; feature: human-associated habitat; material: faeces...
TCGGCAAAGGTGAATCCTATTTTTCAAAAGGCAAGGCGGAGAAGTGAACGCTTACGAAGAGTGTGCGTGCTGATTCCCATATTTTTGCTAAATTTGGGTAGCTGAGTCCTCGGGACTTGAGGCTTTCCGCCCTCGCGGCAAGAAACAGTCTTCTGTCCCTTTCATTCAGACCCGACATGTAAGCCAACTCTGTTGGCGAGAGTATTTCTGGAGGAGGTTTCGGATGCATCCTTATAACTCGTGGTTGTTTTATAAAGATACGAAATTTTCTCTGGATTTACTATATTATATTATTGACAATCAAATAATTAACTTAATATTTTACGCCGCGTCACCGAAACGTAATCAAGCATCTTTTGACTCTGATTCCAGAGGACGGAACCGCCATTTGATGGCCGCTTGAGTATGTGCTAAAGTGATGCAGGTTATTTTTTACATTTTACTAAATTTGGATTGTCTTGTAATTTGATACAATTTTTTTGTAATATTCTATATCTACCTTAAAGTAATTTGATTCAACATATGGAGCATAGGTTTTTAACGCTTCCATAAAAATCTTTTTATTTGAAATGCTTCTCTCTCTATCAAATATCCAAAAAGCACATCTAATTATTATGAAACTACTATACTCTTTAAATAAGGCAGATGATGTTGTATGAAAAAGCCCTTTATAGTAATCAAAAGCAGCGGAGTAATGTTTTGCTTTAAGCAATTCAATTCCTTTAATATACGAAAGGTATTCATCAAAAGATGAAGAGCTAATGCTAGCTAAAGGAAAAGTAACTGGTTCATTTAAGGAAATTTTTTTTGCTATAAGAAATAAATTCTGCGCAACATCTCTGTTACAAGATAATGCCCATCTGTCTTGTAATAATAATTTTATCAAGTATAGATAATTATTGTTAGTATTTAATGGCTTACTTTCATAGTATTTGCCATAAAGTTTAAGATATCGATTAATTAGCTTATGAGCACTATAATAGTCTCCATCTTTAATATTTTGTTCCATTGGAACCAAATATCTACTATTTAGATAATTGGTTATGTTGATTTCTCCTCCTATACAAAGTTTATCTAATAAAGTATCTTCTAAATCAGGTTTTCTTACGGATGTCAGGTAAAGATAAGCCCATAATGTGGGAGATTTTACAGAACTATTGGATAGGCTGTCAATAAAGCCTAACCTACTTGTATCTCCCTGATTACGAAATTCTTCTAAAAGATGCTCTGTAATCCTGTCTTCAGAATACCATGATTTGTAATTGAATATGACGTTATACTCACTAGCGGAATGATTCATGATCTCAATGTAGTTCTTGTTCTGATTCCTTGCCATTGAGTGTAAAAATATGCTTGATGCTCCGATAGCAAGGATTCCGGAATACACTATTGCAGTATAAAAGTCAATTGACTTAATTCCTATACAAAGAATATTACAAAACTCTTGTATTAATCTTAAGAAAGAGTATAGTATGAAGCGAAAATATTTCATTACAGGTTATATTTACTTTTAAGTCTTTGTTGTCCGCTAATACAGTTTTCATTATCCAAATACTGATGTAGAAGATTCATGATATATTTCTTATTGTCATGAAGTAATTTCTCTTTAACAATCTTTTCAAACCAAACATCTCCATAAGTGTTTATGAGTTCTCTGCATGTGAGATAATTGTCCTCTGCAAGAGCTTGATATAGCTTCGGATAATTGTTGATCGCATCATTGATCTCGGTCATAAGCGACTCATAATAGTATCTATACTCTGACGGATTTAGATTTACACATGCATGAAGCTTATATGCTTTATCTTCAAGATCTTCGTTATTGACAACAAAGTTTTCATAGATGTATTCTGTAGTGTTGATATTTAATCCAATCTCATACATATATGTTTGTACAATATTATTATATTTAGAAGAAGCAGAGAATTGATTTACTAGATTAAATTCGTCTTTTGCCATATTATATTCACCGTCTCTCAGAAAGTTTAAACCTTTTTCGATTGCACTAAATTGAGCGTGAGATTCTAAAATATTATTATTGAAATAGTAATAACGAGCTTTAGCATACTTTAGAACATACGGATAAAAAAGAACAGCAGCTACTAATACAGCAGAGATACATAGAAATTTATTGAATCGATCTGTGATAAGATAATGCCTATATGCAAATGGAATAAAGAAGAATACACAAAAAAGTAATATTAGCAATAATATCAGCTCCGTTCGGAACGCTTGACATAAATGGATAATAAATTTTAACTTTATGTTATCAAAGCTATCTATAGAGAAAAGTGATAACAAGATACCTAAAGCATCGATAGAAATTGTTAAAATTTGGAGTGACAATGTAAACTTCTTCATGGAAATACGTTTTATACAAAAATAATATATATATTCGTAAAAAATATAATTTTATACATGAATTATTTTTTCAATGAGTTATATAGGTCTTTTTCTTTGCTGCAGGTGCATAACGGTGCAGTGAAAAAAGGTTGGACGGATTTGTATAAAATGGTACTAACTCCTTTTTTGATCTTTATCTTAATTTTAATTATAAGAGAGAAGTATATTTGGTATATCATTCTATTCCCATGGATCGTATTATTTACTTATTATAGTTATGGAGATATTGATGATTTCGTTGATTATACACAGTCCTCTGATATAGATGAAGAAAATTTAACATACGAGGTATCAACGATAACAGAAGATCCTGTTAGGGTTAATCCTATAGACACAGAATTACCACCTCAGGTAGCATTTATCTATGGGACCATATTTTCATTCTTCCTTCTGTCTTATCCCAATATATGTTTCACTTTAGAGAAAAAGGAAGAGGACAAAATTTTCGGGACTATTAAGGTATTATGCATCTCAGGATCTGTAAAAATAACAATCTCTGATACCGTCAAACAATACCAATTTGTTTTGGAAGAAAATGTAGTAACAGATTACGATAAAGAAATATTATCTTTATTCTTTCAGCATAGCAGGGTTTCTAATTTTGTTATCTCTACAGAAACAATCACGATTTAGTATTTTTAGGTCTCTACTCTTCCTTTTGCAAATCTCTTTACAATTATACGGCTCATGCCTTCTAATACTGCATTTCTTTTAATAAGATTATTAAGAATTATTTTATATAGTTATATATCAAAGAGTTTACTCCATGTAATACAGTTTAATGTGAAGAATCAAAAAAATCTCTTCTTATATACAATGCAGTAGCTGAGATCGTTAATGAATTAGTTAATAGGCCTAACGATTATCAATTTACAAGTAATCATTTGGTTGCAAGACTGTAGTCCTCGTACGTATCTTTTGAGAGTCTTCCGTTTGGAAACGCAACTGACTTTTTTGTAATTTTGTTTGTCCTCCATTTCCTCTCATCGCCTCAGACAGCCTCAGACGGTGCGGTTTGTTTGCGTAAATTTTGTTGATTATTACATAATGCATTGATAATCAATATGGATAAATTTCTTTAACGAGGAGGAGTATTAAGGCTTAAGTTACGCTTGGTAGAGTTCGCTTATACTTATGATGTAAGCGACGGTTTCAGGCGGAAGTTTACAAGATTGATAGCCGCGGAGCCAAGAGCCCGCAAAGCGAGTTAGGTTATATCGCACCTGACTCGCTTTTTGTGTATGCTCGGCACGAGCATTGTCTAACGGGTGCAAGTCCCGAGTAAGCCCTAATAGCGGGAATTACATAGGGATTGTCGTTTAATGTTTTCAATTTGAGCCGGTCGGGAGCCATCCCATGTTTGCTGCCGCATCCAACTCGTCGTTTTATATCATTTTCCGCTTGGTCCGGGCTTCATCGCCTGGATTTCGCGTTATATTTCTATCACCAGCCAGGAGTTCTCTTTCGAGGACTCCGCTTGGGACCGTTTAGCTTTTCAACTATGCGGCTTCCGCCAGTTGTTGCTCCATCAGCCTCTCTGCCAGCAGCACTACATTCGCCGTGTGAATGCCGAAGAAGATGTACAGGATCTCTGTCTCCTTCTTCCTAGCCTTGACCCGTCGCAAGGAGTAATGCTCCTTCTGCGTTCCGAACGATCCCTCCATCGCCGTGGCGCGAACTCGCGCAAGTTCCTGTCTCACAAAGTCCTTTTCCCGTTTCTCCTTCGCTCGCTTGCCTTTCTGGACAAAGGATGTCTGGATGCCATTACTTGTGCACATCTCACGGTTGGCATTTCCGGCATAACTCGCATCACCGCCTATCTTCTTCACATCTACTCCGAACAGCCGCTTATGCATCTTGATGCAGTGTGTCAGTCTTGTCCCCTCGTTGAAGGCGTTGAAGGACAACTTTTCAATGAACGATATCCCATCCACCAGGATATTGCTGCTCTTGGCCCCAAACTCAACACTCTTCACTTCCTTGCCTCTCACGATTGGCCTCACGTAAGGCTTGTTCACACTCACTATCCTGTCCGGAATGCTTTCGCGGGAATCTCCGCTCCGAAAGTGGTTGTGCTGCTGACGGTACACCTTCGTGATGATGTCAAACGTCTGTCTCTCTCGGTCCGTGAACAGTTTAACTCCTTCATGCTCACGTTCCATCTTCCGAGTCTCCTTCAGTATCTTCCCCAGCAAGTCCAGCAGCCGACGCGTTATCTTTCTGGTCTGACTTTTCGTGCGCTTCCGCTGCTTGCGGTACGTCAGGTTGGCCTTCTCAACATCCAGGTACTTCGTCCGCGGACGGTGGATCCCCAACTTCTGACTAGCGGCACACATCAGCTCATATCCTTTCTCCACGCACTCCCAGAGCAGTTTCTGATCGGTCGGATAGCGCATCTCGCTCTCATAGCAAGTAGCATCCGTGAACATCGTGTCCAGATTCTTCATGTAAGGCTTCCATGCCGCCGACAGCAAGTTCTGCAATTCCTGGATCTTCAGGCTTCCGGCCAGTTCCGCAGCGATGTCATCCAACAATTTGTAGTTCGTCAGAGGATGCGTCGGATCAATCAGGATGTCACAGAACATCTGGTAGTGAATGTTTCCGTTCAACTCCTCCATCAACTTCGGAAAACTCATCTGCGTCTTCATCTTCAGGAACATCAGCGCCACTTTCCCCTCTGGGGTGAAGTAGGACTTCCGTCCACGCTTGGGCATCATGCCCTTGCGCACCAGCCCGAAGATCTCGGCCATCTCACGCAAAGGGAGGAGCTTCTTCATCCTGCCCAGTTCACTCTTTTCAAAAGTCTCTCTGTAAAGTTCATAAAAATTGAACTCCGAGAAAGGGAGATTTGGTGTAATCTCAGCAAATTTTCGTACCTTCGTCATACAAACTTTTAGTTCGATTCCTCCGAAATTCACTTTCCTACGGCGTTCGGAGGAATTTTTATTCCTCATATCAAAGATACAAAATTTCTAACAATTTATCAATCAATTTGTTATAAATCTTCAAAGAACTTTTACAATTTCGCGATAGTCCCTAGGTAACTTGTCGCACATTTTTTTCTCTACTTTTGCATCAGGTTGCATTGAATTAGACGATATGCGGCAAGGGGTTCAACCGTTGAGTTCGAATTGTACATAATACTCTTGGTTTACAGGAACATTGTCATATAGACAGGAACATATTCTATCCCGTTCTCCCTTTTATAGTCTTTCGTATAAATCAGATATCTATTCATAATCCTGTCAGAGTATTTTGCACAAAACTGATCAAGAGATTTGTGCGCCTTGTAGCCTGAGGACTTGACTTCTATCGGTGAAATCTTGTGCCTATCCGGAATGACAAAGTCTATCTCATAGTATTTCTTCCCTTCAGCGTATGGGATTGTGTGATAAAACAGGTTCTTTCCTGTCGCTCTCAACATTTGTGCTATGACATTTTCATAGACATAGCCCAAATTGGTGCTAAGCTTATCGTTCAACAACTTGTCGTAGATAATGTTTTCAGTAATGTTGTTATCCTTGAATGCAAGTGTGACAAACAAGCCTGTGTCAGAGGTGTACATCTTAAAATAATCTTCATTTTTTGTCAATGCCAACCCGGTATTTGGATCATTAGAATGATACACCACATTAACTGTCATAGAGTCTTCCATCTCTTTCACGACATTCACTATCCTGCTTACTCTTTCTTCCTCAATTGCCTTACCGACTTGATAACGCATCGCGTTTCTGCTTAATTGTGCAGGGATGGCATCGTATAATGCCTTGGCTCTTCCCGAATCGTCAATTTTACCAAAGTCCTCTTCATATAGGGCTATAATATCTCGCTTTGCCTGATCAACAGCCATGAAATTGTTGGTAGTTATATATGCATAAACAGCCTGCGGCATTCCTCCGACAAGCATATACAGACGGAAGTCCCTCATAAGTTTGCGGTGAACGACATCTCCCAAAGGCATTTTCTTTTCGAATGCCGTACGCATTAGTGAAATTGTCGTCGTATCTCCAAGCGCCCATCTGAATTCTTCATAGTCCATCGGGTACATATCCACCTTGGTTTCCTCGCTCGGCACGAGGATATCCCGGCTTCTGGAACGGACCGATATAAGAGAACCCGTCTCGATATAATCATAACGATGGTCTTTCACCAGATGCTTGATAGCCTGTCGCACATAAGGTTGCAACTGGACTTCATCAAAAATAATCACTGATTCTCTCTCATATAGTTGCACCTGATAAATGAACTGCAACCTTAAAAACAGGTAATTCAAGTCTGAAATGTCATTGAACAAATCACTAACTTCTTTCGAGACCTTAGAAAAGTCAATCAATATGTATGATTTATACTCCTTCCGTGCGAATTCTTCCGCAACCGTAGATTTACCGATACGCCTTGCGCCTTGTATCAGCAAAGCCGTATCACCGCTGCGTTCAGACTTCCATTTGAGCATGGTATTGTAAATCTTTCGATCGAAGTAAATCTCATTTTGTTCCATTTCTCATCAAGTTTATGTCCAAATATAGATACTATCTATTATACCACCAAATTTTTTATAACAAAATGTCATTTTCCACCAAATCTTTTCAGTAGCATTTGTCGTTTTCCACCAAATCTCCTTCATATGCACAACTGCAACCGGCGATCTGAAGGAACTTCCTCCGGCCGACTTTCGGGAATCCTGTGAATATTATGAGAATGACTGTCGCGAAGACATGAAAAAAGCCATCCTCTGTACCGAGAATGGCTTATCATTATCGCTATTTGTCACTTCGACAGGCTCAGTGACCGAGTTGTGCTCAGTGACCGCTGATCACGCTAAACAAGGAAACACAGACATCATGACAAGACAGCAGTGACCGAGTTGTGCTCAGTGACCGCTGATCACTGCTTGGTGAAGAGGGAGGCGAAACCGAACATGTCAGGGTCGAATTTCTCGTCTTTCCACCACTTTATGCCGAACGGTGGCTTGTCATAGTCACGGAACTCTACGGTCAGATCGCCGTCCACAATGGTAAAGACAGCAACAGCCTCACCTATAGTCTCATTGTCCTTGCTGAAAGCCCTGTTGGCGGCTGAGAGAAGGTAGTAGGCGTTCGTGTGGACTTCATAACCATCAAACGCCATGAACATCGTGCATTCTCTGACGGCGTTTTTCCCCATCGGTTCCCCTTCCGAAGAGTAGTTTATTGGATTGGTAGGAATCATTGTGGCCTCCCTGAAGAAGCTGGCGAAGTCTCCCTTGTCATTAGGAGTCACGGTCACGACTCCTGACTCGTCCTTTGTGAAGGTGAGCGTGAATCCTTCATTGTTCAAAGGCAGCAGAGAAGGGTTGTCTCCCTCCATCTCGAACCATTCTATAAGCTCGTCCACTGCGAACACCTTGCTGAACGTCCATGTTCCGAGAATAGCGTCCGGAACTTTTACTGAATAGAGGGTGTACTCCGCGCTCTCATTGTCACCCGGGATGAACCTGACGGCTGCGTCCATGTCCACGGTCACCCCAACCTTGTCCCCGTCCTTGAAGCCGTCCTTGATGGAGAACTTGAACGTGGCTGCCGACTTGCCGGCCTTGAGGACGGCGTGAGGGCCTGAATAGGTTTTGTTCGTGGCTTTGGTGGCCGGGTCGAAGACCACGTACGGAGCCGCCTCGCCGGTGATCTTGAGAGGAATGATCACGTCGTCGTTCAGGGAGAGCTTGTCGCCGGAGGTCACGCCGGTCACCTTGATCTTGGCGACATAGGAGCCTAGCACGTCCGCTTTGGTCAACTCGAATGAATATACAAGCGTCTCTTCCGGATCCGGAGCCACGATGGTGACGAACTTGGTTCCGAGGTCGTAGCCTGACGGACACTCGATCCCGAGGTTCAGAGGACTGGCCTGGGTCAGATTAAGATTCTTTACGCTGAATGTGCCGGAGGTCTCTCCGGCCTTGATTGTGACCGGGACGCCGGTCAGCTCGAAATCAGTCCCCGCATTCGCTCCTGAGGAGTTGATCATGACACTGACATTCTCGGTGGCCGGCTCGCTGAGGATTACCTTCACATCGACGCTGCGCTTGGCATAGGCGGTGTAGAGGCTTTTCTCAAACTCGACAGTCGGCTTGTCATCCTTCTGGCATGACGAGATCGTCACCGCGGCCGCCGCGGCCGCCACAAATGTTAGAATTCTTTTAAACATACTGCTATAAATTAAAAAACAAAACTCTTTACTTAAAAACACGAACCTCACTTGCCCTTGCCTGCGCTGACCGCCGCCTCGTATTCAGCCCTGATGGCCTTCAACTCCTCCCTTTCGGCGGCGGTGGGGATCTCACCTTTCGGTTTGATATAGCTTTTGGAGGCGTCGGAAGTCTTCGGTGGAAGCTCATTGTAGGAACATCCACAGAGGGTAGCGCCGACAAAAACAGCGACTAATATAGCAATTATATTTCTTTTTGTTCTCATAATGCTTGAAAATTGTAAGTTGTCATTAATAAACATAGCCGGGGTTCTGCTCCAGTCCCGGATTCAGATCCACGTCGGACTTGGAGATCGGAGAGGTGTAGAGGTACTCTCTCGTGGTGTATTTCAATCCGTTGCTGATCACCCACCACTCCGGGCAGCCGTTGCGCTTGAGCTCGTACCAGCGGTCGCCTTCCATGTAGAGTTCCTTACGTCTTTCATCGAAGATGGCCTGGAGAAGGGGAGTGACGGCCTTCCCCTGACAATCCACAACAATCCTGTCGTCGGGGCGGACAGCCGGAAGCGACGCCATTGTCAGGTCGGAGACATCCTCGATCCTGTTGCGGCGCAGCTCGTTCAGCCATCTGAGGGCGGAATCGTTGTCCCCTTTGTGATAGTAGGCCTCGGCCAGCATCAGCACGATCTCGGAAAGGCGGACCTTGCACTCGGGAGTCTTGACATTCATCCTTTTGCTGTTGAAGCTGGCCGCATAGCGGACATCCTTTTCAGGATTCTCTCCGAACAGCCTGATGAGTCTTGCGCTTGCCGGTCGGGAGGCCAGATAGCTTTTCGAGTAACTGAAGTACCAGTCCAGCTCGCTGGAATTGTTGATGTGCGAGCGGACAAGCACCTCGCCCTTGGCTTCATATTGCGCGTTGATCATCCCGGCATATTCGGAAATCGGGGTGAGGGAGACGCCGCTGCTGGCGATGATTTCCTCGCAGAGAGAGACGACGCTGTCCCAGTTCTGGCACCAGAACTCCAGCTTCGCCTTGTAGGCCTTGATGATCCACTCCGTGAACAGGTACTTCGGATCCGTCGGCTTGAACGCCAACGCCTTGTCCAACTGAGCCTTGGCGTAGTCGTAGGTCTGGCGGATGGTGCCTCGCAGCGGCTTGTCGTTGATGCCGAAACTCTCCACGACAGGGATGCCCGGAAGCTCGCCGGCCTTGGCATCCGACCACGGCTGGCAGAACTCCCTCAGCAGGTTGTAGTAGATGATCCCTTTCATTGAATATGCCGCCGAAAGCGCGCCCCGGGCGATGTCCGTGTCCCGGCCTGACATATTCTCAGTCACTATGTTGCAGTCTCTGACGATCTTCCAGCTCTCCTCGTAGGCACGCTGGCGGCTGTCTATCTCCTCGCCGGCGAAGAACGTGAGGCTGGCGCTGGTGCGGATGTTGGCGTCGAGATTGTCGGCGCAGCCCTCAAGATGCTTGATGGCGTCCATATTCCCGATGACATATTCATCACCGCCGCCCTCGATGTCCCGCAGGCGGTTGTGGATGATAGCGGCGAATTCCTCGTCCGTCTCGGGGATGACCTCCCCCTGGGGCTGGACGTTGAGGTAGCCCCGGCAGCCGGCGGCGCTGACCAGAATGGCGAGGGCGGCGGCGCGCTTGAAGATGTTCATGAATATTCCCATGTTTTTCATTTCCGATTCTTTAGAATTCGACATTGATGCCTCCGGACACGCTTCTGGTGGTCGGGTAGGTCGCTCCCGGGATTTCCGGATCCATACCGTCGTAGCCGGTGAACGTGAAGAAGTTGTTCATCGAGATGTTGAAGCTCAATCCTCTCATCCTCAGTTTCTTGACAGCCTCCGAAGGCAGCGAGTAGGTCAGGATTATGGACTTGATGCGGACGTAGGAGTTGTTCTTCAGGTAGACCGCGTCGATGATGCTGTAGTCCATCGGGTTGTAGGACGAGAAGTTGTACCTGGCGTCGTAGTAGTCGTAGACGCGCGGGTACTTGACTCCGGTCGTGTGGGAAGGTGTCCATCTGTTCGTCCTGTCCTTCTCCACGTTGAGGTGGTTGCCGTAAAGGTCGCTGAACTGGGACTGGACGGTCTCCGTGCTGACTCCGCTGTGGGAGGTGTTGCTGTAGCTGGCCGGGTAGCGCATTTTCTCGTAGGTCTTCGAGCCGAGGGAGAACATTCCGCTGACGCTGATTTTCAGCTGCTTCCATGATGCGCTGAGGTTGAAGCCGCCGGTGTACGGCGCGATGGTGGTGCCGAGGAAGTAGCGGTAGTTGTCCGGCTTGTTGAGGTCGGTGGCCGTGGCGATCTGCGCGTCAGGACGGAGCCTGAACTGGTAGAGTCCCGTGTCGGAGGCTATCCCGGAGTATTTCCCGCTGAAGATCGCCCCGGTCGGGTAGCCTTCCACGTAGCGGTCCTTCGAGGTTATCCCGCTCTGGTAGACGGGCTTATATTTCAGAACCTTGTTGAAGTTGTAGGCGAAGTTGACCGCCGCCCCCAGGGTCCAGTCCTTGGTCTGGAGGATTTTGCCGTTGACCGTGACCTCCACGCCGTTGTTCATGATGTCGGCTGCGTTGAAGTAGACATAGGTGAATCCTGTCGTGCTCTGGACGGGCGAGGATGTGACCACGTCCGTGCTGAGGCGGTAGTAATATTCAGTGTTCACCGTGAGCCGGTCCTTCCAGAGGCCGAAGTCCAGGCCTACCTTCGCGTCCCGGGTCTTCTCCCAGCCGAGGTCGGGGTTCGGGGCCGAAGGGATCGTGCCGAGGTTGAAAGTCTCGTCGCCGAAGTAGCGGTACTGCTGCTGGAGGTACTGCATCACAAGCAGGTGGGAGGTGCTGGTGTTCACGTCGCCCGTGAAACCGTAGGCTGCCCTGAGGGTAGCGTGCGAGAGATTCGGAATGGCTTTCATGATCCATTCCTCCTCGCCAAGGTGCCAGGCCGCCCCCGCGCTCCATGTCGGGTTGAACTGCCTGTTGCTTCCGAAGTTGGAGCTGCCGTCGGTGCGGAACGATGCGTTAAGGACGATCGTCTTTCCGAGATAGTAGTCCGCCGAGGCGTAGAACGAGGCGTAGCGGGTCTTGCTGAAATATTCCCCGTTGAGTTTCTCGACCTGCCTCACCCATTCGTCCTGCGGGCCGCTGACTGACGGCAGGGAAGTGGTGCCGGTCTTCGGATCGTAGTTGTAGCGCTTTGTGAAGATCGTGTTGGCGTCCGAGCCTCGGACTTCCGCTCCCGCCAGCACATTGACGGTGTGGATCTTGCCGAAGGTCTTGTTGAACGCGAGGTGGCCGCGCGCGACGTAGCTGTTCCGGTTGGCCCTGTTCTGCGAGATGCTGCCGTAGACGTTGGTCTGCGAGCGGTCGTCGCTTCCGAGCCTGTCCCGGAAGGCCGTATAAGTGTCCTTGTCCACGACCTTGTCGGTGGAATTGTTTGCGAATGAATATGACGCCAGCCCGACGAAGTGCAGAGGCTCCAGAATCTTGAGATCCACCTGTGTCCTGAACGTTCCGTTCGTGTTTTTTGTAGAGCTGTAGTTTGAGTCCAGCTCGCGGAGGAGGCTGAATCCGTTCTTCGGCATCACCTGTTCGACTCCGCGTCCGTTGTAGTACCCGAGGGTGAACCAGGTGTTGTCGGCGGCGTAGGAACCGTCATCGTTGTACGCCTTCTCGTACGGATTGGAGAAGTAGGCGTAGTTGAACGGATTCACGCTTGAATATGGCATCCTGGATTCCTGCCTTGCGGCCTCCATTCCGATGTCGATGCGGACCCAGTCCACAGGCTTGAGGGTCATCTTCGAGTTGACATTGTACCTTCTGTAGCTGTTGTGTATCAGCATTCCGTCCTCGTCGTTGACTCCGAGCGCGACATAGTAGGTGTTCTTGTCCGAACCGCCGCTGAGGGAGAGATGGTGCCCCTGCGAGAAAGCGTTCCGGAACAGGAGATTGTACCAGTTGGTGTCGTTCTCCCTTAATGACGCTATGTATGCGTCCTGCGCCGCCGTGTCGCCTTTGAGTTTGGTGAAGCCCCCAAGCCCGGCCCTGATCTGACCTACGATTCCGACAACCGGATAGACCACAGTGTTGTCCGTCAGGGATTCCTCGTACTTGCTTGCCGAGAACTCGTTCCACAGCTCGTCCTCCCAGGCCAGTTTCTCCGCCGAGTTCATCAGGTTGAGTGTCCTCTGCGGCTTGATCGAGAGGGTGAACGTGTTGTTGTAGTTGATCCTCATCCTTCCAGCCTCGCCTTTCTTGGTCGTCACGACGATGACACCGTTGGCCGCTCTGGAACCGTAGATGGCCGCCGCGGCAGCATCTTTCAGGATGGTGATGCTCTCGATGTCGTTAGGGTTGATGTTGCCGATGCCGTTCACGAATATGTCGTCGAAGCCTCCGGTGGCAAGCTGCTCGGAACTGAGGCTCGGGGAGTCGCTCTGCATCGGGACTCCGTCCACGACCCAAAGCGGCTGGCTGGTCCCCGAGAGATTGTTGGCTCCTCTGATCCTTATCCTTGACTGGGTTCCCGGCTGTCCGGAAGTCGCGGAGACGGCCACACCTGCGACCTCGCCCTGCATCAGCGCATCGACTGACGAGATGGCCTTGGCCTCGAACTTGTCAGAACCTATCACGGCCACGGAACCTGTTATCCTCTTGACCGTTGTCTGGGCGTATCCCGTCACCACAACCTGATCCAGCTGCGTGCTTTCCCACTCCATCACGATCGTGATACCGTCTGTCTTTCCGGGAACTATCTTATAGACAACGTCTTTCATCCCGACCGAGGAGAACAGCACTGACTGTGTTCCGACCGGGATCTTGAAACTGAACTTCCCGTCCAGATCCGTGATTGTTCCCGAAGACTTCTTCTCCACAGACACGATTCCCGCCCCGATCACCGGCGCTCCGTCCGTGTCCACAACCTTTCCAGAAAGCAGTGTCCCCTGCGCCGCCGCCGGCACCTGCATGAGGAAAACCGCTGCGATCCAGACGATTCCGAATCTTCCAAGTTTGGATAGTAACTCGTTCATATCTTTTACTTTTTACAAATCTATCCCAACCTTCCGCACAATGATGCGGAAGGTTGGGAATCACAAATGTACGAAATTGCGGATAAAATCGTACCTCCTGACTTACTAACCAATGGCTAATTTGCAGGTTTGGGCTGTAATGAGCGGTTTTTTATGTAAATTTGCATTGTAGGTAGCGTGATTTGTAACTGATTGCAAATGAACGAACTCTGGAACGCTGCCCTCCGGTTTAGGAGGGTAGGATTCTATAAGTGATTTAAAATTAATAAATTAGATTTTACATCTCATATAACATATGAAGAGTGTGCTTTTTGTCTGCCACGGGAACATCTGCCGGAGCCCTATGGCGGAGTATATTTTCAGGGATATGGTCAAAAAGGCGGGACTTGAGGATGTGCGTATGGATTCGGCGGCTGTGTCCTTCGAGGAGGAGGGGAATGACATCTACCCTCCGGCGAAACGGACGCTCCTGGCTCACGGAATTCCGTTCTCAAGACATCGGGCTCATCGCATCTCGGATGCGGAAGCCTCTGAATATGATGTTATTGTCATCATGGACTCTTCCAACCGGCGGCTTCTGTCTCACATAATCAGCCCGCTGAACATGGCGAAGGTCCACAAGATGATGGAATATGCCGGGCGTAACTCGGACGTTTCTGATCCGTGGTACACAGGCGATTTCGAAAGAACTTACATGGACATCGCCGAAGGCTGCAAGGGACTGCTGGCTTCACTGATGGGAGACGAAAGGGGCAATGATCTATGAATATGTTGAATCAAGATCTTGTGCGGTATATTGAAGACGAGGTTATTCCGCGTTACGCCTCTTTTGACAAGGCGCACAGGGAGGATCACGTCCGCAAGGTGATCGAAAAATCCATGAATATGTCCGTTCACTATGACGTGGACGAGAACATGCTCTATGCCGCCGCCGCATTCCATGACACCGGCCTTGTGGACGGCAGGGAAGTGCATCATCTGTCTTCCGGCAGGATTGTCCGGAATGATCCCAACCTGAGGAAATGGTTTACGCCGGAGCAGATAGAGACGATAGCCCAGGCCACGGAGGATCATCGTGCCTCAAACGGCAACGAACCCAGAAGCATCTACGGTAAGATTGTCGCCGAGGCTGACCGGGACATCGAACCGATGAGGATCCTGCGCCGCACCGTGCAGTACGGAATGGAACACTATCCGGAGTTGGACAAGGAAGGCCACTGGCAGAGAATGCTCGCGCATCTGGCCGAGAAGTATGACTACGGAGGTTACCTTAAACTGTATGTTCCCGAATCCAGAAACGCCGCCAACCTTCAGGCCTTAAGGAACATAATCCATGACCCTGAGCGCCTAAGAAATAAATTTGAGGCCCTTTATGAGCAGGAGAGACAGGACATCCATGTGCCTCCTATAGCCAGTATATTAAAAAAATAGGCTGGCCAGAAAACCTGACCAGCCATATTCAGTGTGATAAATTGTCTCGATTAGAGCTGAGGACCAGCCTTTACGAGAGCCTTGCCGGCCCTGTTGGACTCGTACTTCTTGAAGTTCTTGATGAACCTTGCGGCGAGATCCTTTGCCTTCTCCTCCCACTGTGAGGCTTCGGCGTAGGTGTCGCGAGGGTCGAGGATGTGGGTGTCAACACCTTCGAGCTTTGTAGGAACCACGAAGTTGAAGTAAGGGATGGTCTTGGTAGGAGCCGAGTCGATGCTATGGTTGAGGATAGCGTCGATGATTCCGCGGGTGTCGCGGATGGAGATTCTCTTGCCGGTTCCGTTCCAGCCGGTGTTCACGAGGTAAGCCTTGGCACCGCTCTTCTTCATCTTCTTGACGAGTTCCTCGGCGTACTTTGTAGGGTGAAGCTCAAGGAATGCCTGTCCGAAGCATGCTGAGAAGGTTGGGGTAGGCTCGGTGATACCACGCTCTGTTCCGGCCAGTTTGGCGGTGAAGCCTGAGAGGAAGTAGTACTTGGTCTGCTCAGGATCAAGGATGGAAACCGGAGGAAGGACACCGAAGGCGTCGGCTGAGAGGAAGATGACCTGCTTTGCGGCAGGACCCTGTGACTCAGGACGTACGATGTTGTTGATGTGGTAGATAGGGTAGGACACACGGGTGTTCTCGGTCACGCTCTTGTCGTTGAAGTCGATCTTGCCCTGCGCGTCTACGGTCACGTTCTCAAGAAGGGCGTCGCGGCGGATGGCGTTGTAGATGTCCGGTTCAGACTCCTTGTCGAGTTTGATGACCTTGGCGTAGCAGCCGCCCTCGAAGTTGAACACACCCTTGTTGTCCCAGCCGTGCTCGTCGTCGCCGATGAGCTTACGCTTAGGATCGGTGGAGAGGGTTGTCTTGCCGGTTCCGGAGAGACCGAAGAAGATGGCGGTGTTCTCGCCGTTCATGTCGGTGTTGGCCGAGCAGTGCATGGCTGCGATGCCCTTAAGAGGGAGGTAGTAGTTCATCATGGAGAACATACCCTTCTTCATCTCGCCGCCGTACCAGGTGTTGAGGATAACCTGCTCCTTGCTGCTTACGTTGAAGGCGACGCAGGTGTCGCTGCGGAGTCCGAGCTCCTCGAAGTTGGCGACCTTGGCCTTTGAAGCGCAGTAAACCACGAAATCAGGCTCCTGATCGAACTCTTCCTGGTTCTTCGGACGGATGAACATGTTGGTCACGAAGTGTGCCTGCCATGCCACCTCCATGATGAAGCGTACCTTCATGCGGGTGTCCTTGTGGGTTCCGCAGAAGCCATCGACAACGAAAAGCCTCTTTCCGGAGAGCTCCTGCTGGGCGGTCTTCTTCACAACCTTCCAAACCTTCTCGGACATCGGGTGGTTGTCGTTAGGGTACTCAGGGGTGTTCCACCAAACAGTGTCCTTTGAGTTCTTGTCCATAACGATGTACTTGTCCTTAGGAGAACGTCCGGTGTAGATGCCGGTCATCACGTTGATGGCTCCGAGCTCGGTCACCTGACCTTTCTCATAGCCCTCAAGCTCAGGTTTTGTCTCCTCGTTGTAGAGAACTTCGTAAGTCGGATTGTAAAGGACTTCCTTCACGCTCTTGATTCCGTACTTGCTTAAATCCATCTTAGGCATAGTAAAATGTGTTTTATAAAGTTAAACTTATTCCCTAATCAGTTCTTGAAAAACAACCTGCCGCAAATTTTCGCCGAATCAGCGGCAACTTATTTTAGAACCCTTACAAAAGGCGCGGCAAATTTAAGGAATTTTTATCCATTACTCAAATGAGTAAGCGATTAATTTCGTACATTTGCTTCGCCGGCAGTGCTTCACTGCAAATAGTTTGCCAGCAAAATGCGCAAAAGGTTGAGATAAAACGGTTTAACGATTTTTGAACATGTCGCCGTCAGAAGTGTTGAAAGAATATTGGGGCTACGATGGCTTCCGTCCGATGCAGGAGGAGATCATCACGGCCGCGTTGGAGGGAAAGGATGTGTTGGCCATCATGCCTACGGGTGGCGGCAAGTCAATCTGTTTCCAGGTTCCTGGTTTGATGAGGGACGGTATCACTCTGGTTGTCACTCCGCTCATCGCCCTCATGAAGGATCAGGTCCAGAATCTGAACGACAGGGGAGTGAGAGCCCTTGCGATCCATGCCGGAATGAGCCGCCACGAGGTGGATCTGGCTCTGAACAACGCGGCCTACGGGGACTACAAATTTCTCTATCTGTCTCCGGAAAGGCTTGGAACGCAACTGTTCAGGTCGTATATTGACGTTTTGGGCGTAAGCTTCATTGTTGTTGATGAGGCTCACTGCATCTCCCAGTGGGGCTACGATTTCCGTCCGGATTACCTGCGCATAGGCGAACTCCGGGAAAGGATCGACGCTCCTGTCATCGCTGTCACGGCCACTGCCACTCCGTCAGTCGCTCAGGACATCATGGAGCGTCTCGGTTTCAAGGAGAAGCTGCTGCTCAAGAGTGGTTTCGAGAGACCTAACCTCAGTTACATAGTACGTCAGGTCGAGGATAAATATTCCCAGATACTGAACGTCTGCAACGGTGTGCCGGGAACGGGAATAGTCTATGCCCGCAACCGGCGCAAATGCGAGGAACTTTCGGCGTTCCTGAGGGCTCAGGGAGTTTCGGCATCGTTCTACCATGCCGGGCTTGGTGGTCAGGCGAGGGCGGAGCGTCAGGCGGCATGGAAAAGCGGGGCGGTCAGGGTGATGGTGTGCACGAATGCTTTCGGCATGGGAATAGACAAGCCGGACGTGCGCTTCGTGGTGCATTACGACCTTCCGGAGAGTCCGGAGGCGTATTTTCAGGAGGCGGGGCGTGCGGGGCGTGACGGAAAGCGCTCCTTCGCCGTGCAGCTTTGGAACAGTGTCGATGTGCGGCGGGCGAAGCAGATAGAGGATGTCTCCTTTCCTTCTCTTGAATATATAGAGGATGTGTACCAGAAACTCCATGCGTTTTTCGAGATTCCCTACGACACTGGAATGGGACGTCAGCTGAAGTTCAAGATCGAGGATTTCTGCAAGCGGTTCGGTTTGCAGAGAGCTCCGGCGTTCTATGCGCTCAAATACCTTGAGCGGACGGAGCATCTGACATATTCAGAGGAGGTTGACATTCCGACTAAAGTGCGGATCAATGTGGACAGGAAGTCGCTCTACGACGTTGAGTTGGCGGATCAGGGGCAGGCGAATGTGCTGGAGGCGCTGATGCGGAGCTACACGGGAATATTCTCTTTTCTTCAGCAGATAGATGAGGAATATGTCGCCCGCCTCGCCGGCCAGACCGTTCCGCAGCTGCGGCAGTCGCTTTATGGTCTCTCGCTCGCTCATGTCATCAGCTATGTGCCGACTGATCACTCCGATGTGGTGGTGCTTCATCATGACCGCCTGCGTCCCGGCAACGTCAATCTGATGCCGTCCCGTTATGCGATGCTCAAGGAAAGTTACCACAGCCGCAGCGAGGCGATGCTTGAATATGTCAGCGAGACCTCCGAGTGCCGTTCCCGCTATCTCCTCCGCTATTTCGGCCAGACCGAGACCACGGACTGCGGCACCTGTGATGTCTGCCGTGCGCGTCGCGCCGCCGCTCCGACCCGTACCCTACAGCAGATGACAAGGCGTGAGCTGATTGAATATATTAAAGGCAAGGATGGCGAATATTCCCTTGAAGAGATCGTCGCTGAATTCGACAACCCCTCGAAAAACTATTCCCCCGACTATCTCGACATTCTCCGTCAACTCATTGACAATGGCGACGTTCCGATGTATATATCTTGAAATATAACCAATAGTTGTTTCAACTCATAAAGTGTCAGAATGATCCTTTCATCGGCTGCTGGGATGCGGAATGAAAGTTTGAGGCGTGGATATATTCTTGTTTATTAGAATTCTTTTCGTATTTTTACGAAACTATAATTTTATGAGTTATGAAGAGATTATTTATCCTATTGGCTTTATTAACCAGCAGCTTGTTCACCTTCGCTCAGACGAACAGGAACAAGGTGAATCTTAGTGACAAGGAACTTGTCAATTTCTTATGGGGTTTCGCCCAGGCCCATCCGGATGGTTTCACGATCGGAATCGACACCTTTGACCAACCGAGGGAAGGTATTGTGGTCTCTTACGCGGCCACGCAGAACAGCTTCGACAAAAAGAGTCTGCCGGCGGTCATCAAGCATGCCCGCGAGCATGAGGGCTTTGTGGGCGGATGGTACAATCCCGAGAACAAGAAGTATTATTTCGACAGCAACAGGATATTCCCGGAGGACAGTCTGGCCGCCGCTGTGAAGTTCGCCCGCGAGAACGGACAGCACACGGTGTACATTTGCTCGAAGGACATCAATGTCAAGTCGAACTACGACATGCCGGAGAACCGCATCATCTACGACTGCGACATGGGCAGCTCTACCGATGACCTCTTCGCGCTGATGATGCTCTACCGCTACATGGACATGGGGCGCTGCAACCTTCTGGGCGTGATGATCGACCGTATGGGGGCCGCCAACGCCGACGCGGTGGACGCGCTGAACAACTTCTACGGCTATCCTGACATTCCGATCGGGCTTGAGCGCTCCGGCATCGAGCGTCCGGTGGTCTTCATCTCCTACCACAATTTCCCTTACGCGCGCGACACTGATGCCAGACCTCTTTTCAAGCAGACCGTAAAGAGTACGGATGACTACATGGAGGGCTACAAGCTGTACCGTAAGATACTGGCGGCGCAGCCTGACAGCTCGGTGAAGATCTGTTCAGTGGGCTTCGTGACTACGCTCGCGCGCCTGCTCGAGTCCGGACCGGACGAGTTCTCACCGCTCACTGGTGTGGAACTTGTGGCGAAGAAGGTGACCGATGTCTATGCGATGGGCGGTGTGTTCGGAGAGTCCGTCGAGCCTGACTACAACTTCACCCAGGCCATCGACTATTCCCTCCGGTTCTTCAAGCTGCTGCCTAAGTCGGTCAACGTGATCTTCTCTCCTGGCGAGGTCGGCGACCCGTTGGACTACAAGCCGGAGGTCGTGCTGCAGGACATCAGCTGGACAGACTCCCATCCGATCAAGTGGATCTATAAGTTCACGCAGTGCGACACGGGGCAGAAGATGTGGGATCCGCTCGCCGTCATCAACGCGGTTGAGGGCGACAGCGCGTTCTACATGTCTGAGCGCGGCTGGGTCGAGCTGACACCTAAGGGCGAGACCATCTTCACGCCGGATCCTAACGGCAACTGCCGCTACCAGAAGCCGGGCGACGCCAGGTGGAACGATCTGATTCTGAAATATATCCGATTAATGAATATTCAGCATTAGTCTCGTTTACGAGTCATTTACGAGCCAGCCCGGATGCGGGGATCCTATTCGATAGTGAGTCCATCGTAGGCCGGGCTGACTATTGAGTGTATGTGTCGCCGGCGGCAAAGATCCTCAAGGTCTTTGGAGAACTGTACGTGGCGTGGGAAGGAGTGTGAGAGATGGGTGAGCCACGTGTGTTCGGCGCCTATGCGGTCAGCAAGTGAAAGGGCCTCGTCGAGACTGAAATGCGAGTGGTGCTTCTTGTAGCCTACCGTGTTGAGAGTCACGTGCCTGAGACCCTTTAACTTTTCAAACTCACTCTCCGGGATGAAGCTCATGTCGGTGATGTAGGCGATGTCCCCGAAGCGGAATCCGAGCACCGGGAGCCTGTCGTGGAGTCCCCGGATCGGGATGATCTCCACGCCGTCCGTCGAGGCGGCCATCGATGCGGGATCCGCCTTGTCGATGATGTCCTCCAGTTTCCGGCCGGTAGGGATCAGCCTTCCGTCCGGAGTCTTGTAATGGTAGCCGACATCGTGCACCCAGACCAGCTCCATGTCCTTTGCGTTCGGATAGACCAGAAACGGATTCTCGTCAATGACATGCAGATGCCACTCCGGGGCTCCGGGGTATTTCGGGAAAGCGAAGACGTAGGGATATTCCTTGATAAGATCGTCGAGGACGTTCCGCTCGCAATAGATCTCGGCGGCGCGCTTGTCGATGTAGTTGAGCGAGCGCACGTCATCAAGGCCTCCAGTGTGGTCCTTGTGGTTGTGTGTCAGCAGGATGGCGTCAAGGTGGCACAGGTCGTGGGCGAGCATCTGCATCCTGAAGTCCGGCCCGGCGTCCACGAGGATGCCAAGCCCCTCATATTCAACGAACACGGACGAGCGGAACCGCTTGTCCCTTGTGTCCGGTGATGTGCACACATCGCACTTGCAGCCGATGATCGGTACCCCCTGCGAGGTGCCGGTGCCTAAGAATGTCAGTCTTGCCTTGCCCATATATTCTTGAATTCCATTCGTTTGATGATTATTTGCCGCCTTACTTCCGTTTGGGACGAGGCGTCAGATTGTGACCTCCTCTATCATGTTCACAAGCGCCGGGTCATACGGCCTTTCGACGCGGATGTAGTTGCCGGTGTAGCCGCCCATCATCCCGTCCTTCTCGTCGGATTCCCACAGCACCTGCGAGCGTCTGCCCCTGTTCCTTTCCACGAACGCCGTGTGCAGCCCGCCGCACAGTGCCTCCAGCCTTGCCACCCTTTCCGTCTTGACGGCATCCTTGACCTGATCCTTCCAGCCGGCGGCGACGGTTCCGGGGCGGCGGGAATAGGGGAACACGTGGATGAACGCCGGTCTGACGCGGTCCTTGAGGAATGAATATGTCTCCTCGAACAGTTCCTCTGTCTCTCCGGGCAGTCCGGCGATGACATCGATCCCGAAGAACACGAAGGGTTTGTCGTCCTGCCCGGCCTTAGGATCCATCCTGGAGCGGATGTAGTCGATCCTGTCGGCGAAGAATTCCGTCGTGTAGCGGCGGCCCACCCTTTTGAGGATCGTGTCTGACCCTGACTGTAAAGGAATATGGAAGTGTGGCTGGAATTTGGTGCCGGAGGCTATCCAGTCCACGATGTCCTCCGTTATGAGATTCGGCTCGATTGACGAGATCCTGTAGCGTTCGATGCCTTCCACGTCGTTGAGGCGTTTCAGCAGATCGAGGAAACTCTCGCCGGTCGTCCTGCCGAAGTCCCCGGTGTTGACTCCGGTGATGACAATCTCCTTGATTCCGGCTCCTGCTATCCTGCGGGCCTGCTCCAGCACTTCCGAAATCGGTATATTCCTTGAATTTCCTCTCGCATAAGGCACTGTGCAGTAGGCGCAGAAGTTGTTGCATCCGTCCTGCACCTTGAGGAACGACCTCGTCCTTTCCTCCGACGAGAACGCCGCCATCGTCTCCTTCGAGATCTCCTTGTATTCCGCCGCGCTCATCGGTTCCAGATCAGAAGAACCATTCATCGATGGCAGGGGCTGTTCAAGGACGGTATTGATGTCAATTGCTTCATTGGTTTGTGAACCATGATGAGTCACAGTCTTGGTGGCCGTGGAGGCGGCAGTGATGGCATTGCCAGCCCCGTGGCCGCCCGTGGCCTCGTGAACGGGTGGACCGCCGCAGGCGGGACGGGATGGAGCGCGAAGCGCGGAAGGGCTGGCTGTGCCATCACTGCCGCTGTTCAGTATCAGTTCCATTGTGTCAGGAACCACACGGGACTTCTCCTTGGCGCCGAACACAAGCGACACACCGTCTATGGCCAGCAGATCGTTCCGGCGAAGCTCGGCGTAGCAGCCTGTGACGATGATCCTGGCTCCGGGGGAGGTCCTGTGCATCTTCCGGATCACATTGCGGCACTTCTTCTCGGCCCTCTCCGTGACAGAGCAAGTGTTGATCAGGTAGACATCAGCCTTCTCCTCCCACGGAACGACCTCAAGGCCGTTCGCCGTGAAACCTCTCTCGTAAGTCGATGTCTCGGCGTAGTTGAGCTTGCAGCCGAGTGTCAGAAACGCTATCCTCATTCTAAAATTTCCATATTGGCTCACCGTACATCACAGTGACGCGGGACCATGCGCATACTCCGTTCACAGGAGGATTCTTCTTGGAAACCCGGACTTTCAGAAAGAGAACATCATCGAATTCCTTGCGGATGGCATCCAGAATTCTCCCCGCGACATTCTCCAGCAGATTGGATGGAATGGCCATCTGCTCCGCCACAATGTCATAGACACGCCCGTAGTCGATGGTCTTGCCGAGATCATCTGTCTTTACCGCCTTTTTCAGTTCTGTCTCGGCATGAAAGTCCACGATGAAAGTGTTGCCCTCTCTCCGTTCTTTCTCCAGACATCCGTGATAGGCATGGAACTCCATGCCTTCAAGTTCTATTATTCCGTCGTAGCTCATATTCCTTTAATTCCTCTTTTATGGTCACCTTGACAGGCTCAGTGACCGATTCTTGCCATTTATGGTCTCTTCGACAGGGACAGTGGCCGGATCTTGCCATTCTGTAGGTCACTTCGGCAGGCTCAGTGACCGCTGCTGGCCAGCAGCAGGAAGACGCATGGCCGTTTTCCGATGGAGATGGGCGACCGCTTCCATTCCTTGACGCTTTTCGTCAGGACCGTCTCCTCCGGCAGGGTGATGTCCGCCGCGACGCAAAGCCTCGTCTGCGGCTGGAGTGTGGCCAGCAGATCCGCCATCATCGAATCGTTCCGGTATGGAGTCTCTATGAATATCTCCGTCTGGTCCAGCTGCGCGGAACGCCTTTCAATCTCCCTGACCGCTTTACGGCGTTCATCGGTCTTCGCCGGAAGATACCCGCAAAACGCGAAACTCTGGCCGTTGAGTCCCGAACCCATCAGCGCCAGCATCAGAGAGGACGGCCCGACAAGCGGAACAACCTGTATTCCACGAATATGGCAGAGTGCCACCAGCTGGGCCCCCGGATCCGCAACGGCCGGGAGACCGGCCTCTGAAATCAACCCCACATCGGTCGGTGTCCCGTCAGGGTCAGAGAACATATCAAGCAAGGCCTCCACATCCTTGGCGGAGGAATGCTCGTTGAGTTCCCTCAGCTCAAGTTCTCCTATGTGTCCTCTCAAACCGGCCGCGGAAAGGTACCTTCGCACGGTGCGCGCCTCTTCCACGACATATTTCCGGATACCCTTGAGCCTGTCAAGCACCGGTCGCGGAATGACTTCCGCGGGATCATATTCCCCAAGAGGGGATGGTATCAGATAAAGTCTGCCATTTGCCATAATACGGCAAATTTACGAATATTGCCGAATTTAATTTAACTTTGCAGGAAAGAATAACACATAAGATCAGCAGAATGAAAAAGTCACTAGCGTTTATCTTGTTGGTTGCCTTGATGGCGACTCCATCGGTGGCAAGAGACAAGGCCCCTAAGAATGAAAAGGTTAAGAATGTCATTCTGATTATCGGGGACGGAATGGGGCTCGGTGCCACAGCCTCATGGATGATAAACCAGAATTATGAGCCTACCTGTTTTGACAGGGCTCAGTACGCCGCCGTGGTCAAGACATATTCGGCTAACAACAGGACAACGGATTCCGCGGCCGCCGCCACTGCGATGGCCACCGGGCACAAGACAAACAACAGCATGCTTGGAATGCTTCCGGATGGCACCAAGCCGGAGAGTATCGCTGAATTAGCTCAGAATAAAGGGCTTTCGACAGGAATCGTTGTGACATCCTACGTTCTTGACGCCACACCGGCTGGATTTTATGCCCATGTGGACAAACGTGGAAAAAGGAAGGAAATAGCAGAGGATCTGATTGAATTCAAACCAGATGTGATAGTCGGCGGGGGCAGGAAGTATTTCACGAGGGAAAAATATACCGATGAGAATCTTATCAACAAGGCAGTGAACGCCGGATTCACTTACGTGGAGACTCCGGAGACGTTCTATGCCACCTGGACGACTCCTATCCTCGGTCTTCTTGATGAGGGCAGCCAATTGGACGAGGCTGAGATCAATTCGGATCTCCTTGCTGATCTGGCAGGTCACACGTTCGAGATTCTTGAAAAGAACAAGAAAGGTTTCTTCGCGATGATCGAAGGCTCGCACATCGACCATGCGGCGCACGCCAACAACTCTGACGAGATGATCTGGTGGATGGAAGAGTTCGACAAGCTGGTCAACTCTGCTTTTGACTACGCTGACACCCACAAAGGAACCCTTGTTATTGTCACTGCCGACCATGAGACCGGTGGCATCACTCTGGTGCCTGGCAGCAAAGACTTCACGAAAGGGGAGAGCGGGATTGAGATGAATTATTCAGTCACAAGCCACACGGCATTGCCGGTCATCCTCTATTCCTATGGAGCCTCAGCCTGGCGGTTCGGTGGAGTGATGGATAACACCGACATATTCAAGAGAATAAAGAGTGTCTTGATTGACAGATAGAGGTTGGTTTATGAAAAAGACTGTTATATCATTGCTGACACTGACGGTCATAATGCCGTCAGCATCGGCTGTTTCCAGCCCGTGCGACATCATTCCTGCTCCGGTCAGATATGAGATTCTCAAGGGCGAGTATTCCCCAAGGCATGACGGAGGTGATGTGCATATTCATCTTGGCGACAAACGTTTCATAAAGGAAATAAACTCGTTGAATATTCCGGAATATGCTCGTGACGAAGCCTACAAGCTTACGGTCGGCAAAAAGGGCATTGACATTTTCGCTGTTTCCGAGACAGGTGTATTCCGCGCGAAAACCAGCCTTAAGATGATGCTGGACAAGGATTCCACCTTGACCCAATGCAGCGTTTTGGACTATCCTCGGTTCCGCCACAGAGGGCTGATGCTGGACATCTCCAGAAATTTCCGTGACAAGGATTTCATCCTGAAGCAGCTTGACGCCATGGCTACGCTTAAGATGAGCACCCTCCACCTGCATCTGACCGATGACGCCGGCTGGAGGATCCAGATTGACGCCTGTCCGGAACTGACCCGCAAGGCGGCCTGGAGGGTTGGACGAAACTACGAGGAATGGAGAGCCTTGGGATGCCAATATTCAGAAGAGGGTTCTCCATCGGCTTCAGGAGGGTATCTGACCAAAGCCGATGTCAAGGAGATTGTCGGATATGCATCCGCAAGGCACATCGACATCATTCCGGAAATCGAGCTTCCAGGCCATTCCGGCGAGGTTCTTGCCGCTTATCCGGATCTTGCTTGCCTGACAGCTGACGGAAAGGAACGCAGGAACACAGGAGACCTCTGCCCCGGCAAGGACAAGACCTTCGAAATGTTCGAGACAATCCTGGACGAAGTCCTGGCGATGTTCCCTTATGAATATGTCCATATTGGCGGTGACGAGGCATCGAAGCGTGGCTGGAAAGAGTGTCCTGACTGTCGTCACAGAATGGAATCCGAAGATCTTAAGGATGTCGATGAACTGCAAAGCTATCTGGTAAACAGAATCACAAGGTTTCTTGAATCCAGAGGCCGTCATGCCATCGGTTGGGACGAGATTCTGGACGGAGGGTTGGCCGATGGTGCGGCTGTGATGTCATGGAGAGGCACTATGGGAGGCGTCACGGCGGCCAGTATGGGTCACGATGTGATCATGTCACCCGGTGACTACTGCTACTTGGACTCCAGTCAGGACGCTCCGTTCTCCCAGCCAAAGTCCTTCAGCGGCTATCGTCCGTTGGAGCAGGTCTACTCGTTCGAACCTACCGACGGCATCGCTGATGAATATGCCGGGCATCTTCTCGGTCTTCAGGCCAATCTTTGGACCGAGTTCGTTCCGACAGGGGAGAATGTGGAGTACTTGCTTTATCCCCGCGCGTTCGCCATCGCCGAGATCGGTTGGAGTCCGGCCGGAAGCAAGGACTATCCTCGTTTCAGGGAGAATGCCGTCAGGCTCGCTGATGATCTTCGCTCAAAAGGTTACAACACTTTTGATCTTAGGAACGAGATCGGCCCGAGACCGGAGTCGCTCAAGCCTCTTGACCATCTTGCTGCCGGCGCCAAGATCGCCTACAATGACCGGAAATATTCCAAAGGCTACCCGGCCGGAGGTGACAACGCCCTTGTGGACGGAAAACTCGGCGGTTGGTTCTACAAGGACAATCGCTGGCAGGGCTTTCTCTGTGATGTGGATGTCACGATAGATCTCGGTGCGGTCAAGGACATTCATTATGTCGGCGCGACTTTCCTTTCGCACACTTCAGCCGGGGTCGGCTTTCCGGTAAGGACAGAAGTTAGTTTTTCCGAGGACGGCCAGACATATTCAGAGCCTGTTGTCTGCCTCCTGCAGGTTCCCGACAACGATTCCTGTGCCCTCCTGAACACCTTGGGCAGCGCGGTCAACGCCAAGGCCCGTTATGTCAAGTACAGAGCCGTGAGGGATGATGTGACCAAGAACCGCAACCACGCCTTCATATTCATTGACGAGATTGTGGTGAATTAAAACTAATAACGCTCCTTCACATGCGTTAATTTGTGTAAATCACGCTTATAGAGGGACAATGGTCTCTTCACGAGCGTCTTTCCGTCATATTTCCGCTTTTAGAGGACGTGGTTAAATTTAGGAAACACACCAGTTCGGCGATCTGTTCTCCTTCATTCTTTTGTGTGTCGTAATCAAATCTGGTCTGAAGGTTCACCCACTCTATTGATGGTATGCCAAGAATTACTTCTAACTTGTCGGCCACTGGCTTAGTGATTGACCTCTTCCCCTTGATAATTTCGCTAAGATGTGACGCATTGTTTACAAATTGCCTTCTACGAATTCGGGAAAAAGGAGTATCCTGTCAGCGGAATGTGTGTTGAACAGCAGGTGCTCGAAATCACGCTTTTTCACATTCAGGTCAATTGTGGCTAACTTGTCCGTGATGGCTTTTTTCAAATCATCAGTGTTTGATATTCCGGCTCTTTCCTTCAGAAACTCATACGAAGGCTTGGTCTGTTGCATCAAAAACATACAATCATAGAAGTCACGGCCTTTTGCCCTTGCGAGCAAGGCTGAGAACTTCATACCGAGCAATACGGAATCCGGTGGAACCGGTAGTGAGAAGAAAAATCCACATCGCTGTACATGCCGCATCTCAATCGGGTATGCGATACCTTGGTTCTGTGCCTCAATCTTCAATAGGAAACGCTCCTCTCTATGACCTGTCAATCCAAGTTCAAAGAGAAATTCAGGAAAGAATATGTTCTTTCTGAAAGCGGTCAACTTGGAATTTGCCTTGTCACGAGTCTCAACATTCAGACCACTGTGTCTCAAAAAAGTGATCACGCCGTCAGTCATTTCAACAAATTTCTGCTCCGTGAGGTCCTTGCAGTCGAAGTCGAGATCTTCCGAGAACCTGTCTATTCCTTTGATGAGGCGTAGGTTTGTACCACCAATGAATGCCAGTTTGCTGATGTATGGCGTTGTGGCAAGATGGTCAAGCACCATCAGTTGAATATATTCCTTGAGAATATGCTTCTGAAAGGCGGCGTTTGATGCTATCTGAGACGGAAAATAACTGTTAATGTAATTCAAGTCAATCATAAATCGTATATTCTTAATAGTTTCTTGATTCTGCTGTCCAATGCCTTGCTGCTGATTCTATATTGATATTCTTTGAGTCTTTCAATATCCAATTCTTCAGTCATATATGCTTCATCCAGGCGGAGCTGTTCCAACTCAGTGTTGTTGTCGTAAAACGGATAGAGATAGAGCAGATCCAGCAAAGCTTTTTCGGGTTGCGCCAACAGCCAGGTCAGTTTCGGGGCATTAATCAAGGCCGTGTTGATTGGAAGCTCCACAGGCTTATAGCCGAAGAATAGTTCAGGCTTGACATTTTGATAGGAATATTGCCCGAACTTGTTTTCAAATCGTGCCGTTTTCAATGTCGATATTGACGTGATGCTCGTGACAGCCTCAGGAATCATCCCGTATATGCTCAACGCCGTGTGAAGACTGATATATGATGGACGATAGACGCGGCAGGCCACATAGCGTGAGAAATCAGGACGCTGCAACAACTCTGGAAAGGCGTACCATCCCTGCCGTAATTTTATCAACATCCCCTTCCGTGCCCATCTGGTCAGATTATTCCTGTCGAATGAAGGGAAAAACGCCCTTGCCTGATGAACGGAAAAACATCCTTCAGGCAACAACTTTTCCCTAAACTCTAAATAACTCACCACGGCAATATATTTCTAAAACAATGCAAATATAATGCTTTTTGGAAATAAAATGTCATTTTTCGAATGCATTATTATTCGTTCTTTTAGTAAACCATTGTTGTAATTCCTAAATGGAATCTATTGTGAGGAAGTGCCGAATAAATTCATTACTCCGTTGAGGCTAACGATTTCGTACAAGGGACGAACTTCTGGTGTACCATATTCGGCAATGCGACAGGTTGGTACTGGAATAAGGCTTCTGGTGTACCAAACGCAATGAAGTGGCGGATCGGTACAGGGAAATGGGTTTAAGCGTACCTATATTCCTGCCTCCTGCATTTTTAGAAGCAGGAAATTCCTCATCTGCTCTTCCGTGACATCATAAACCGGATTGAGTTGTCCGAAGTTTGTGTCTTTGCTGAATTGGCCGGACAGAAGCATTGTCACGATGCTTTTTCTTTTGAGTCTGAACTGTGAATATTTGATGGCTGAATCTATCCCAAGTGTGATGTCTCCTCCGTTTTTTATTATGCTGTAAACATCATAATAGTCCCGGAATTTCATCCTTCGCAGCATTACTTCCAATTTCATTGCCAGTATGGCTTCAATGGAGGCCAGCTTGATATTTCCAAGATAGACAAGCGTTGTCATCGCTGGTGCAAGTTTGTCGCTTACGTAGAAAGAGATCTTTACTCCGCGAACGAGGAAAATGACTTGGTCGAAGCCTAGTAAGTCCATATTGTCTATATGCCCCACTTTCTCTTCTAACTCCTTGGAAATCGTTGGCCAATCAACTTCTGGCTTCCTGTCTTTGGACACTCGCCAAGCCATAAAATCCAAATCCTCGCTTTGCCTGTGACCGAGTTGAATGGCGAGTGATGTGCCACCGCAAAGTACATAATCCTTGATGGAGTTTAGGGTGGACACGGCTTCAATAATATTGTTGATGGAAGGTGTGAGGCCTTTACGCATAGTGGGTCATAGTTTTTACGTGTCCGATTTCTTTCCTGTGAAGGAAGTCCTTTGGATTCTTTATGTTAAAGTAATATTGCGCGATCATCATATTCAATGAATATAGATACGCCCCCTGTCCGGCCATCCTGTCTTCCCAGACTTGCCGGATGAACTTTCTGGTGAAAATCTCGAAGAGCAGTGAGATGTCATCCATATCCAAATGAATGAATGTCTTCTCAATCAGATCCTCGTCAGAGATCGTTTCTTCCGTGACGTTTGAATATGACCAAAACGCTTTGTTGGCCAATAATTTGGAACATAGGGATTTACGTATGGATTCAGTGTGGCTCTTGATATGCTCGTCATCTTGCATACGTATGAGAGTCCCTTGCTTGAGTGAGAATAACGATTCCAACCTCAAGGCTTGTGAGAGTGTCATCTCACGTTTCCCTGAGATTATGTAACTAAGAATCTGCCGCGACAGCCCAATTTGTCTGGCCACGTCAGATTGTGTGAGCCCTTTTGCTTTCGAAAGGCTTGATATGTATTGCCCCGTTGTCATATTGTCAACAAATATGTTAACAAATCTTGAGATTTCCAAATAAAACTTAATTACCTGATATGAATAGTGGAATGTCGGTTAAGTCAAGGAATACCGGAAAGGGCGTCCCATTACAATTGATGACATCACAGTCACGCCTTTTCAGGTCAGTCATTCTTCCGCCGATTCGTATATGCTCAAAATCAAATGTGACGGAAAGACGATTCTTCACACAGGAGACTTTCGAGGGCACGGATATATGGGAAACGGCATCTACAAGGTCATAGATAAATTTCATATTGCCGGAAATGTCGATATTCTCATTACCGAAGGTACCAACGTGGATAATAACACCAAATCCATTCTCCCGGAATACGTCCTGAAGAAAGAATTCAAGGAGGTTTTCCGGCAATATAAGAACACATTCATCATCTGCTCTTCCACGGATGCAGACCGCCTTGAGTCCATTTACAGCGCTAACAAAGAGTCTGTGCGACGGCCCTTTATCGTGGACACTTACCAGAAAGACATCCTCTGCCTCATTGACAAATATGCCGAAAACGAAAAGCTGTTATATCATTTCAATATAAACGATATATGTAGCTATAGCCCTTCAGTTGAAAAGATGGACAATATGATGCGTTGCCATGGCTTTGTGATGCTATTGAGATGCAGCGAAAAGTTCCAGTCTTATCTGGAGAAGATTCTGCCTTGGTGCAAGCCGGAAGAAACGTGTCTGGTATATTCCCAATATCACGGGTACATAGATAAGCGTGAAGGAAATACAGCTTTTAACCAGAAGCTGTATGACTTTGTAGAACAGTTCCGGGAAAGAGGATGCTTTGTCAAAGAAGACCTTCACACATCCGGTCATGCCTCCAAACAGGATTTGGCACGACTCTGCGAGCAGGTCAACCCAAAAGTCATAATCCCCATCCATAAAGATGAAAAAGCCGATTTCGCCTCCATTCTTTCTGATGAGCTGAGAGCAAGAGTCTGTGAATATGAATACAGTATGGATGGAGTTGATATTTCCCTCGATTCACTATAACGGTTTTACATTTCGTGTTGGTCCGGAGCGAAAAGCGGATCTCTCGTGATATTCATAAGAAATTGATTTTGCGGAGAGAACTTTGTACAGGAGAGGGGTTTCTGGTGTACCAACGGTGGTGAAACGGTGGGTTGGTACAGGGAATAGGATTTTGGTGTACCGATTTTCGGCGAAGTGAGGACTTGTCGCGGAGCGGGGATATTCATTGGCACAGCAAAAAATAAAAGAGTGACCGGAATGACCTGCCACTCTTTTTTTGAATATGTCAGCGGTACACTACTTGCCGGCGAGGCGGGTGTAGGTGCCGTAACGTACTTTGGCGAATTCCTCGGTGAGGCTCAGGAGTTCCTGGGCTCTGTCAGGGAACAGCTTGTAAAGGGATGCGAAACGAACCTCTCCCTTGAGGAAGTCCTGGAACTTGGTCCAGTCTGGCTCCTTGGAGTCGAGGGTGAACGGATTCTTTCCTTCGGCCTCGAGGGTTGGGTTGTACCTGTAGAGGTGCCAGTAACCGCAGTCAACGGCAAGCTTCTCCTCCTTCTGGCTCAGACCCATACCAGCCTTCAGACCGTGGTTGATGCACGGAGCGTAGGCGATGATCAGGGACGGGCCGTCGTAGGCCTCAGCCTCCTTTATGGCGTTCAGGTACTGTGCAGGGCTTGCACCCATGGCCACCTGTGCGACATAGACGTAGCCATAGCTGATGGCCATCATGCCGAGATCCTTCTTGCGGATCTTCTTGCCTGAGGCGGCGAACTTGGCGATCGCGCCGGCAGGGGTTGACTTGGAGCTCTGTCCGCCGGTGTTGGAGTAAACCTCGGTGTCGAGAACGAGCACGTTCACATTCTTGCCGGAGGCGAGGACGTGGTCGAGTCCGCCGTAGCCGATGTCGTAGGCCCAGCCGTCACCACCGAAGATCCACTGGCTGCGGGCAGGGATGAAGTGCTTGTAGTCAAGAAGTTTCTTGCAGTGAGGGCAGTCGGTCTTCTCCATGAGAGGAATGACCTTGTCAGCCACCTCGCGGGTGATCTCACCGTTCTCCTTGTTCTCAAGCCACTGCCTGAACAGAGCCTTTACTTCATCCGGGCACTTGTCGCAGTCGAGGGCGGCGGTCATGAGGTTGGCCACCGTCTCGCGGGCGCGGTCGGAGCCGATCTTCATTCCGAGGCCGAACTCGGCGTTGTCCTCGAACAGGGAGTTCTGCCAAGCCGGGCCATGACCTTGGGCGTTGGTGCAATAAGGAGAGGCAGGGAATGACGCTCCGTAGATTGAAGAGCAACCTGTGGCGTTGGCGATCATCATCCTGTCACCGAAGAGCTGTGTGATGTTCTTGATGTAAGGGGTCTCACCGCAACCGGCGCAGGCACCGCTGAACTCGAACAGAGGCTGTGCGAACTGGGAGTTCTTGACATTGGCTGCCTTGTTGACAACAGTGTCCTTGTAGCCTACCTTGGTGGCGAGCCAGTTGAAGTTGTCCTGCTCAGAGTGCTGGTCGAGGGCGGAAACCATTGTGAGGGCCTTCTCCTTCGCAGGGCAGACATCCACGCAGTTGCCGCAACCTGTACAGTCATCCACAGAGACTGAAAGGGCGAATGAATATTCCTTCAGAACAGCCTTGCCCTGTGCCTTCTTGAGTCCGGCAGGAGCCTTCTCGGCCTCTTCGGCTGTGAGCAGGAACGGACGGATGGCGGCGTGAGGGCAGACGAACGCGCAGGAGTTGCACTGGATACACTTGTCTGGATCCCAGCTTGGAACCATGACGGCGACTCCGCGCTTCTCGTAGGCTGACGTGCCGGCCGGCATCGTGCCGTCGGCGTAAGGCAGGAAGGCGCTGACAGGGAGGGAGTCTCCGTTCTGGGAGTTCACAACGTCGGCGATGTCCTTCACGAAAGCAGGAGCGAGGCGATCCTTGTTAGGGGTCTCGAACCTGGCCGAGATCTTCGCCCACTCGGCAGGAATGGCCACTTCGGTATATTCACCGCCACGGTCAACGGCGGCGAAGTTCATGTTCACCACATTCTCGCCCTTGTTGCCGTAGCTCTTCACGATCGCGTCCTTCATGTACTTGACAGCGTCCTCGTAAGGGATGATGCCGGTGATCTTGAAGAATGCGGACTGGAGGATCGTGTTGGTCCTGTTGCCGAGTCCGATCTCAGCGGCGATCTTGGTGGCGTTGATGATGTAGAGCTTGATCTTCTTCTTGCCGATGACAGCCTTCACGTTGTCAGGGATCCTCTTGACGGTCTCTTCCTCGTCCCAGAGTGAGTTGAGGAGGAGGGTTCCTTTCTCCTTGATACCCTTGAGCACGTCGTACTTGCTCAGGTAGGAAGGAACGTGGCAGGCCACGAAGTCAGGGGTGCTGACAAGATATGGAGCCTTGATCGGCTTGTCTCCGAAGCGGAGGTGAGAGCAGGTGTAGCCGCCGGACTTCTTCGAGTCATAGTCGAAGTAGGCCTGGCAATATTTCTGCGTGTGGCTTCCGATGATCTTGATGGTGTTCTTGTTGGCGCCGACGGTGCCGTCGGATCCGAGTCCGTAGAACTTGCACTCTGTGGTGCCTGGCTTCACGATGGAAACCTCGCTCTTGATGGAGAGGGACTTGAATGTCACGTCATCGACGATGCCGATGGTGAAGTCGTTCTTAGGCTCGTTGAGCTCAAGGTTGTCGTAAACGGCGACGATCTGGGCAGGAGTGGTGTCCTTTGAGGACAGTCCGTAGCGTCCGCCGATGATCAGCGGAGAGTTGCTCTGTCCCTGGAACAGGGCCTTCACGTCAAGGTAGAGAGGCTCTCCGAGCGCTCCCGGCTCCTTTGTCCTGTCAAGGACAGCGATTCTCTTGACAGTCTTAGGAAGGACTTTCAGGAAATATTTCTCCGCGAATGGCCTGTAGAGGTGAACGGTGACAAGACCGTACTTTCTGCCCTTCTTCGCGAGGTAGTCGATGGTCTCCTTGATGGTCTCGGTCACGGAACCCATGGCGACGATGATGTTCTCGGCGTCCGCGGCTCCGTAGTAGGTGAACGGACGGTACTCACGGCCTGTCATCTCGCTGATCTCACCCATGTAGCGGGCGACGATGTCCGGAACGGCGTTGTAGTAGTTGTTCCTTGACTCGACGGCCTGGAAGTAAACGTCGCCGTTCTGGGCGGTACCACGGGTGACAGGAGCGTCAGGGTTGAGAGCCCTCTCACGGAACGCCCTGAGAGACTTCTCGCTGACCATCTTCTTGAGTCCCTCCTCATCGAGAGCCTCGATCTTCTGGATCTCGTGCGATGTGCGGAATCCGTCGAAGAAGTGGAGGAAAGGAATGCTGGACTTGATCGCTGAGAGGTGAGCCACGGCGGCGAGGTCCTGAGCCTCCTGAACTGAACCGGAAGCGAGGAGTGCGAAGCCTGTCTGGCGGCAGGCCATCACGTCCTGATGGTCTCCGAAGATGGAGAGGGCATGTGATGCAAGCGCGCGGGCTGAGACATGGAAGACAGCCGGAAGCATTTCTCCGGCGATCTTGTACATGTTGGGGATCATAAGGAGAAGACCCTGTGAAGCTGTGTAGGTCGTGGTGAGGACACCGGCCTGGAGGGAGCCGTGCACTGCTCCGGAGGCACCGGCCTCACTTTCCAACTCTGTGACACTTACTGTCTCGCCCCAGAGGTTCTTTTTCCCGTGGGCAGCCCATTCGTCAATGTTCTCTGCCATCGGAGAGGATGGTGTGATAGGGTAGATGCAGGCGTTCTCGCTGAAAAGATAAGCGACGTTCGCCACGGCAGTGTTACCATCACAAGTGATGAATTTCTTTTCTTTAGCCATATCGTTAACGTTATGTTAATATATTAGATTGTAGTCAAACCTTCGATGGTGATTCCTTCGGTTCCGGCCGAAATTCTCTTCACCAAGCCTTGCAGGACAGTACCCGGGCCGATCTCCATGAAGTAGTCCGCTCCGTCCGCGAGCATATTCCTGACAGACTGGGTCCATCTCACTGGTGAGGTGAGCTGGGCGAGCAGGTTCTTCTTGATGGTCTGCGGGTCTGTGACGGCCTGCGCGGTGACGTTCTGGTAGATCGGGCAGATAGGTTCCACGATTCTGGTCTCCTCGATTGCCTTTCCTAGCTCGACGCGCGCCGGCTCCATAAGAGGGGAGTGGAACGCTCCGCTGACGGCGAGAGGAAGAGCTCTCTTCGCACCTTCGGCCTTGGCTTTCTCACAGGCCTGCTCCACGGCGGTCTTCTCGCCGGAGATCACGACCTGGCCTCCGCAGTTGTAGTTGGCCGGGATCACGATGCCCTCGCATGAGGAGCAGATCTCCTCGACCTTCTCGTCCGGCAGCCCGACGATGGCGGCCATCGTCCCCGGCACCTTCTCGCAGCAGAGCTGCATCTGGGTGGCACGGATATAGACAAGACGAAGGGCATCCTCGAAACTGATGGCTTCCGCGGCGGCAAGTGCGGAAAATTCACCAAGAGAATGCCCTGCGACCATATCAGGTCTGAATCCTTCGTAGCACTTCGCCAGAACGACGGAGTGCAGGAATATTGCCGGTTGTGTGACGCGTGTTGCCTTGAGGTCATCCGGCGTGCCCTCAAACATTATGTCAGTGATTCTGAATCCAAGTATGTCATTCGCCTTCTCGAGCAATTCCTTGCCTTTGGCGTTTCCCTCGTAAAGCGCTTTCGCCATACCTGGGAACTGGGAACCCTGACCGGGAAATACGTATGCTTTTTTCATAATACGCAAAAATAAGATTTATTATTGGATTATCCGAATATTAAAGGCTCTTTTATGGCCTTAAAAAACACATTTTTCCGCACAAAAAATATCTTTCCGCGAAAGATTTGTCAAAAATTCTTGTTTTGCCATTTATTTGTTATTTTTGTAGTCTGATTGTGTGAAACCGCAAGAATGATGCCCCTGTAGTCTAATGGATAGAATTTCGGATTCCGGTTCCGACGATTTGGGTTCGATTCCCAACGGGGGTACAAGTAGGAATAAACTTTCATATCTCATTGGATATGAATCAACCGCTCATATTATGAAAAGAATTCTAATCTCTCTCGCGGCGGCGATTTTTGTTTGTGTTCCGGTGGTGTCGGCTCAGACACCGGAGTCCCGTAATGAAATAATGCTTGGCTACGGCCGTGTCACCGTTGTGGATGTGGCTCACGTGGTCGGCGGGGCGTTCGCCACGGCTTTCACGGCCGGTTACGCCCGTTTTGACAACTTCCGGTCATACGGGTCTGTCAATCTTGAATATTACAGAGTCCTCAACAAGACTTTTTCCGTGGGGGCGGCAGTCTCTTGGTTCGGTGGCACGGCCGATGAACTGAACAAGGACAACGTGAAGGTCGGCAACGTTGACTATAGCGGATTCGCCGTGATGCCTGCGGCGAAGGCTTTCTGGTTCAGAAAACCGCATGTCGCCATGTACTCAAAGCTTGCGGCCGGAGTCACGCTGCTGGACGATTACGACGAGGAGGCGGACTCGCATTCGTTCGACCCGTATTGGGCCGCGCAGGTCACCCTTGCCGGAGTGCAGTTCGGAGGAGAGCGATTCCGTGGTTTTGTGGAGGCCGGGGCTGGAATGCAAGGTCTTGTGCTGGCCGGGTTGAGCGTTTCCTTCTAAAAGGAATATGACAGCAAAAGAAAGAGAGGCCTGCCTTTTTGGGAGACCTCTCTCATTAGTTGATTAAAACCTGATCTACTTACACCAGCGGTCAAGCCAGTCGAAGTAGCTGCGGTGCCAGAAGAGGGCGTTCTGAGGCTGGAGAATCCAGTGGTTCTCCTCCGGGAACACTATCAGCTTGGACGGAACTCCCATCATCTGGGCGGTGTTGAACGCGGCCATGCCTTGATCATAAGGGATGCGGTAGTCCATCATGCCGTGGATGCAGAGGATCGGAGTGTGCCACCTGGCCACGTTCACGTCAGGAGAGTTGGCGTAATGGCGCCTGGCCTTGGCGGCGTCGCTCCACGGCGAGCCGGCCTGCTGGATGCCGCCGAATGTCTTGCCGTCGCCGCGCGGACCCTTCTCGCCGGCGGTGTAGGAATATTCAGAAAGTCCGCCGTTGTCGAAGTTCGCGAACCAAAGTTCCTCTGTCTCGTAGTACATGTACTTCTCGTCGAAGATTCCGGCGTGAGCGATGAAGCAGTCATAGACATTGCCGTGGATTCCGGCCATGTAATAGACGCTGAATCCGCCGTAGGAGGCTCCACAGCCAGCAAGTTTGCCGACATAAGGTTCAGCCTTGAGCTCCTTGGCCGCGCTGAGGTAGTCCTGCATATTCTGACCGATGTAGTCGCCGCTGATCTGCTCGCACCATTCCTGACCGAACGCGGTCGTGCCTCGGCGGTTGGGAAGAATCACGATGTAGCCTTGGTTGGCCATGAGACGGTAGTTCCAGCGGTAGCTCCAGCCCTGGCTCAAAGTACCTTGAGGTCCGCCAAGGAATATCTCGATGGCAGGATACACCTTTGTAGAATCGAACTTAGGAGGATAGAGTACCCAGGTGAGCATCTTCTTCCCGTCAGTGGTCTTGATCCAGCGCTCACGCGTCTCGTAGGCTGTCAATTGGCCGATGATGCCTCCGTTCTCATCGGTGATCCTGCTGAACGATCCGTCAGTCTCGTTCACGGCCACGAGTTCGGTAGGGAACTCCATCGAACAGTAACTTGCGAGCAGGGTGCTGTCAACGATGGCGAACGGAGAGTTGAAATCGTACCATGCGTCGTCCGGAGTGATTCTCTTGATTTCGGCGTCGGCCACCTTCACGTTGCAGATTGCTTGAAGTCCCTCGATCAGGGAATTGAAATAGATGCTCTTGGAGTCCGCCGCCCAGACAGGGCCGCCTGCGTTGTACTTGAAATCAGCGGTGAGGTTACGGATTCCATTTATGTGAGGGATGGCGGATTGTCCATCGGAGGAAGCCTCCGCGTCAGCCAGCTCGGCGACCATAAGGCGAACCTTGTCGGCCTCGTATCCGTTGCGCTCCATGCTCAGCCAGGCGATCTGCTTCCCGTCCGGGCTCCAGACCGGATCAGTGTCGTAGCCGCCGGCCATCGGAATCTGGACGGTCTCGCCTGTCAGGATGCTGTAGATGTAGATCCCCGTGTCTGTTGAGAAGGCATATTCACGACCCGTCTCAACCTTTTTGCAGGAATAAGCCACATAGTGTCCGTCAGGACTCCAGCAAAGCTGCTCGATGCCGCTCATAGGCTCCAGTGGCAGTTCGTACCTGCCCGCTCCCTCCGCGAGTATATTCATTGAATTGTCTTCTGTGACCTTGGCGCCGAGCGGTGCCACGTATGTCTGCGGCCTTTCGGTCGTCCAATGGTCCCAGTGGCGGTACATAAGGTCTTCCGTGACGTAGGCCTGCGCCTTGTCCAGTTTCTCGTCGAAATCCTTAGGCGTCTTCACCGCTCCCGGAATGGTGCTGGTGTAGAGAACCTGTGTCTGGTCCGGACTGAGGGAGAACTCTCCGATTCCGGCCTCGATGTCACTGATCTGCTTTCTGTCTGACAATGAGGCCTTCCCTCCGGCTATCGTGATCGCCGACTTGAAGATCTGCCCTCCCTGTAGGTAGTAGATGGATTTCCCGTCATTGCTCCAGCGGGCGTTGCTTACGCTCTTGCCTTCGGCGGTCAGTTGAACCTTGTCCCCGAACGCGAACCCTCCGTTCTCGTTTTTGGTCACCTCGGTCAGGAACAGATTCCTGCATGAACGGTTCTCCTCGATCAAGGTGTAGCTGACCCCGTAAAGGATCCACCGTCCGTCAGGGGACAGCTGAGGATCCGACAGGCGTCCCAGAGACAGAAGCACTTCCGGAGTCATCCTTCCGTCATCGACCTTGATGTCGGAAGGGCCGATGTACCTGCTGTCCGTCTGCGTCTCGTTTTTCTGTGCGCAACTCATCATTGTAATCAGTGCCGCCGCCACGAGGGCGGCCTTTCCATTGTTGATCATAAATATTTATATGTATTGTTTGTACGCTTTTTCAAGTTCCTCCTTTACGGATAGCCTGACTTCTTCCGGTTCAATCACTTCAAGTCTTCCGGCGTGGCGGCAGAACTCCATCGTCAGATTCCTGTTCGGAATGACACGTATCCTGAATATTCTTCCGTCTCCTTTGGCCGCGTTTTCCTCCACTTGTGAGCGATGTATCGGCAGGTCGCGAAGGTACCGGGCCTCCTCATCCGTAACCTTGAAGCGGATAGTGACCGGCTTTTGGCCAGCCTTAGGAAAATATATTCCATAACTCTGACTGAATATTCCGTCCACGTCGAAGTCCTTCGGCATCCTGAATGACACATCCGTGACTTGAAGCGAGGTGATCCGGTCGAGGCCATAGACCCTCCATGCGTTGATGTCATCATTCCGTCTGTCAGCCCCGGCTCTTTCGTGACAGAACGCCACCAGATACCACCTCTTTTCGTGTTCCTTTACGGCAAACGGCTGCACGTGAAGAGTTTCCGAGGAGTAGGAACTGTATTTCCCATAGACGATCTCCAGCTCTTTCCCGTCCTCCATCGCCTGCATTATCGCCGTGAGGTACTTCTGCCCTGAGGGAATCTCCTCCACGCTCACCCTGCCCGAGAGACGTTCCTTGCCCAGAGAAAGCAGACTGTTGACCGTGAATGTGTTGACAAGCCATCCTATGCTCTCGTTGTTGTCCAGAACATCACCGCTGTAAGGAATGAAGTAGCGGTTGGTACTTCTGTCGCAGTCGATGTCAATACCGAAAAGGTCCGCCACCGCAAGCCTGTGGTTGTTGAAAGTTCTTCTTGAATATGCCTGCCCGAACCTTCTGGAATACTTTTCATTAAGTTCCTTGAAGGTCATACCGCCACCACCTGCGGCGATGAGGCTTTGAACGAGCCAGATATATTTCCCGATCAATTCTGAAACCATTGCGTTGTGCTTCTTTTCGGCACATCAAATATAGCAAACAAAAAGTAATTTAACCCTGATTTGGCTTGTTGTTTTGAAATTTTTCACATCTTTGCACTTGAAAATCGCTCTTGTTCCAAGCAAGGGATTTGATTTTGGGGATTTGGTAAACGGAAGGAGATAATAGTCTCATCCCAGGTAACTTATTTTTTTGAAGGTTACTAAGCAGATTTGCGGTTGAAATGATGAAAGTTGGAATGAATATGTTTGTAAAGACGTTGGCGCTGCCATTACTGGTGGCTCCGATCTTTGTCTCGTGCATGGTTGATGGTCCTGAAGACAAGTTCGATATCTCATCTGACGGGCAGCCGATAGCCAACTATCAGATCATGGGCAAGGTCTCCGATGAGGATGGAAAGCCAATCAACGGGATCCGGGTCATAGCCGATTACAGTACCGATGTCATCTATCGCGCCGACACCCTCTATACTGATCAGGAAGGTGAATATTCCAAATTCATGTCGATCCCCCGCGTGGATAAATTCTACATGTCATTCACCGACATCGACGGTCAGGCGAACGGCGGTGAGTTCGGGCCGAAATCCGTATATGTCACTCCGGTTCGCACCGAGATCTCAAGCGGCCATTTCGGCGGCTCCTATGTCATCTCGTTCAACGCCACGCTCAAAAAGAAATGATGTGAAGGATGGTGGATTAAGTTGTTTTTTATCCACCCTATTCTTATCTTCGCACCATGATCAGGAACAAGTTGGACACAGAGGTGCAGTTTCTTCCGGGAGTGGGGCCGAAAAGGGCCTCGCTCTTGAAATCGGAACTGGGAGTGTCCACTGTCGGGGACCTTTTGCGTACGTTCCCGTTCCGCTATATTGACCGCAGTTCAATCCAGCCGATCTCCGGGATTCAGTCCGCAAGCGCGTACGTCCAGATTCTGGCTCAGGTCATGTCCTCGCAGGTCAACGGCAAGAAACTAAGTGTCATGGTGAAGGATCGGAGCGGGGTGATGGAACTTGTCTTCTTCCGTGGGATAAAGTACACTTACGATCGTCTGAAACCAGGATCTGTATTTTTGTTTTTCGGCAAGCCGAACCAGTTCAACGGCCGCTTCAACATGGTGCATCCTGAGGTTGACAATCCTCCGTCGGGAGGTGCGTCCGGTTTCTCCGGAGTCTTGACAGGAGTTTACAATTCGACCGACAGGTTGCGTAACGGGGGGGTGACCGGCAAGGTGATGAACAGGATGATAGCCGAGGCGATTGACCTTGCGATCGGAGATGTAGAGGAAACGTTGCCTGAATATATTCTCAGGGAAAAAGGGCTTGTCCCTCTGAAATATGCCATCCGGAATGTGCATTTCCCGTCCGATCAGAACGCCTTGGAGAAGGCGCGCTACCGTCTCAAATGGGAGGAACTTTTCCTGTTGCAGCTGTCTTTGTTAAAGCAGAAATATGTCCGCAGCCGTTCCGCCGTCGGGATCCCTATGCCTAAGGTCGGTGTGGCTTTCAATGCTTGTTATAATGCTTTGCCTTATGAACTTACCGGTGCGCAGAAACGTGTGATAAAAGAGATTCGTTCGGACATGATGAGCGGACATCAGATGAATCGTCTGCTGCAGGGGGATGTCGGGTCCGGCAAGACCATGGTGGCGGTGCTTTCCGCTCTGATTGCGGTCGGAAACGGGTTCCAGGCATGCATCATGGCTCCTACCGAGGTACTGGCGCAGCAACATTTCGCCAACATTTCCAAGTACTTGGCTCCGACCGGAGTCCGTTGCGAGTTGTTGATCGGTTCGACCGGAAAGGCGGCGCGCAGACCGATTCTGGAAGGTTTGGCCGATGGCTCGGTGGGCATAATCATAGGTACCCACGCTTTGATTGAGGACACGGTCATATTCAGAAACCTCGGGTTGGCCATTATTGACGAGCAACATCGTTTCGGGGTGGATCAAAGGGCAAGATTGTGGGCGAAGGGCGCCGGTGGAGTTCCTCCCCATGTTCTCGTCATGACAGCCACGCCTATTCCAAGAACTTTGGCCATGACTTTCTACGGTGATCTGGATGTGTCAGTGATCGACGAGATGCCTCCGGGAAGGAAACCGATCCAGACCATGTTGATAGGGGAGGGCAAGCGTCCTCAACTGTACAATTTCATGAAGAAGGAGATCGCGGCGGGGCGGCAGGTGTTCGTTGTCTATCCTTTGATATTCGAAAGCGAGAAGGTTGATTACCAGAATCTTGAAGCCGGCTATGAGGACATTGTCTCAAGGTTCCCGTTTCCGCCTTACAAGGTCGCGATCGTGCACGGCCGGCAGACCAGCGAGGAGAAGCGGTTCAACATGGACGCTTTCGCGGCGGGGAGAGCGAATATCCTTGTGTCCACAACCGTGATCGAGGTCGGTGTCGATGTCCCTAACGCCTCCGTGATGGTGATCGAGAGCTCCGAGCGGTTCGGGCTCGCGCAGCTGCACCAGCTTCGCGGACGTGTCGGCCGAGGATGCGAGAAATCCTATTGTGTGCTGATGCATGGCAACAAGGTGAGCAAGGAGTCCCGCAAGAGGCTTGAGCTCATGTGCGCCACGGAAAACGGCTTTGATCTGGCGGAGGAGGACATGAAGATGCGTGGTCCGGGAGACCTTGAGGGGACTCAGCAGAGCGGGCTTCCGATTGAGCTGAGTATCGCATCTTTGGCTCATGACGGGGCTTTGCTGACGGATGCGAGAAGTTATGCCGAGCATGTGCTGGTGCATGACCAGACTTTGGAACTTCCTGTAAACGAGCCTCTTGCCCGTGAACTACGTAAAGATAAGTACAACATCAAGGATTACAGCAAGATCTCGTAATCGATTTTAAGTGATCATTTAATACAGTGCGCTTACGGCAGATCTTCCGGCCGGCAATCTCTCAGTTTCGGATGGCGTTTGTCTTTCTCGGAGAGGATGATCCTGTCTTTGGGAACTTTCCAGTCGATTCCAAGGTCCGGATCATCCCATGCGATGGCGCCTTCTGACCCGGGACAATAGAAATTGTCGCATTTGTACTGGAATATCACCTCGTCGCTGAGCACGCTGAATCCATGGGCGAAGCCCTTCGGAATATAGAACTGCCTGTGGTCGGCTTCTGAAATTTCCACCGCCACATGCTTCCCGAAAGTCTTTGATCCGGGTCTGATGTCAACCGCCACATCCAGGACTCTTCCTTTCACAACCCTCACCAGTTTGCCTTGTGCGTTATTTCCTTTTTGGAAATGCAGTCCCCGGACCACGCCGTAGCAGGATTTGCTTTCATTGTCCTGCACGAAATTGACCGGTCCCACCTTCTCCTCGAATTCCCTTTGGTTGAAGGACTCGAAGAAATAACCTCTGCTGTCCTGGAATATTCTCGGCTCTATGATGAGGACACCTTCGATTCCTGTTGTGATGATGTTCATGCTGTATGTCCCGTTGTTATATTCATTGTCATCCGGTTGTCTTTATTCCTCCGCGATTTTTATCAGGTACTGCCCGTACTGGTTCCTGAGCATCGGTTTCGCAAGTTCGCGGAGTTTCTCGGCTGTGATCCATCCTCTTCTGAATGCGATTTCCTCCAGACAGGCTACCTTGAGACCCTGGCGTTTCTCGATGACCTCGATGTATGTCGAGGCCTCGGCGAGAGATTCGTGGGTGCCGGTGTCCAGCCATGCGAATCCTCGTCCGAGTTTCTGGACCTTTAGTTTGCCTTCCGACAGAAACTTCTGGTTCACGGTCGTTATCTCCAATTCTCCTCTGGCCGACGGCTTGATTCTGCCGGCGATTTCCACAACCTCGTTCGGATAGAAATACAGCCCGGTCACGGCGTAGTCACTCTTCGGCTCGGACGGCTTCTCTTCGATGCTGAGACAGTTCCCGTCTTTGTCGAATTCGGCCACTCCATAACGCTGAGGGTCACTGACTTGATAACCAAACACAGTCGCCTTGCCTTCCTCCTCGGCCGTACGGACAGCCTCTCTCAACTGATCGCCGAAGCCTGTGCCTTGGAATATGTTGTCGCCCAGCACCAGACATGCGCCGTCTGAACCGATGAAGTCCTTCCCGATTATGAACGCTTGCGCAAGACCGTCCGGGGATGGTTGTACGGCATATTCAAAGTTCACTCCGAAATCACTTCCGTCTCCGAGAAGCCTTTGGAAACCAGGCAAGTCGGAAGGTGTCGAGATGATGAGTATGTCCCTTATGCCCGACATCATCAGGACGGAAATCGGATAGTATACCATGGGTTTGTCATAGACAGGAAGCATCTGCTTGCTGACACCCTTGGTGATGGGATACAGACATGTGCCGCTTCCTCCGGCGAGTACGATTCCTTTCATATTCATTGATCTTTCATGCCGTTGATGGTGTGACCGTTGGTCATCCTTTTTATGCAAGAGGCCAAGGAGTCTCTCCAATAAGGAATGCCCACGCCGAAAGTCGCCTTGACCTTTGTCTTGTCCAGAACGGAGAAACGCGGCCGCTTGGCTTTGGATGGATATTCCTCCGTATGGCAAGGTTGGATGTCGCAAACATTTCCGCCCAGTTCGCAGATCGCCTTCGCGAAGTCGTACCACGAGATAGCGCCCTCATTGGAATAATGGTATATTCCTGTCTTGCCGAGTTGGCCATTTTCGATGATTCCGGCTATCAATGCGGCAAGGTCATGGGCGTAGGTCGGCGTCCCCACTTGGTCGAACACGACTTTCAGCGAGTCGCGCTCCTCCGTCAGACGGAGCATGGTCTTGACGAAATTCCTTCCGTACGGTGAATATAGCCATGCGGTTCTGAGGATGATGCTCCTGCACCCCGATTTCTCGATTTCTTTCTCGCCGGCAAGTTTTGTGGATCCATAGACCCCGAGCGGGTCCGTCGGCCAATCCTCGGTACAGGGTGTCGGTATTTCCCCGCTGAATACATAGTCTGTCGAGATGTGGAGCAGCGTCGCATCCCTTTCCGACGCGACTTTGGCCAGATTTCCTGCCGCCGCGCAGTTCAGCGATATCGCCATTGACAGTTCGTCTTCCGCCTTGTCAACGTTCGTGTAGGCCGCGCAGTTGACGATCACGTCGATTCTTTCCGATTCACAGATAATCCTCACCGCGTCGATGTCGGTGATGTCAAGATTCAGCGTCTCGACTCCCGGCAGCGAGATGACATCTGAGAATATGTACCTGTCGCGGCTTCCTGCCGTCACATTCCGGAGTTCCGTCCCCAGTTGACCGTTAGCTCCCGTCACAAGAATATTCATGATAATTCGGCTATGTCCGCCATGTGGGCATCGCCACTCACAAATTTAATCAGAAATCTTTCGTTAACAAAATATCCTGCGTGCCTTTTGCCTTTTGCCTGTGACCGATTCTGAAACATTTATGCTGTTTCTGAAACTTTTTTGTTAAAGGGCGCCTTTGACAACGATACCCACATTCATTAAAATCCCCCCTGCTGCGATGCGAACCCTGCGCGAGCTGATCGACTGGTACTTCTCTAAGCGTACCTTCCCCTACTGGTGTGTCCTTCTTCTGGACAGCCTAGTCCTGTTATTCACGAGCATATTCATCTACTGGTGCTTCAACCGCGGCGCCGCGCTTCAGCGCGACTTCTGGCCACTACTGCGTTTCCTGTCGCTGTGCCTGTGCGTTCACATGGTGTTCTTCGCGTCGTTCCGTACGTACTCAGGCATCATCCGTTACTCGTCGTTCAGCGACCTTCCGCGCGTGGCGTACGCGATGGGGTGCTCGTGCCTGGCCGTGATCATCCTCCACGTGTTCACGAACCGTGTGCCATCGGATATCGGAGAAGATCTTCCGGCTGGATCACGAATGATGCAGATAATTTGAATGATGTGTCCGTGTCTGTCGGCTGACAAATTTTGATGAGATATATAGCCGGCATGGAGCAGGACCTTTGTTTGAACCGAGACATTTTTTGTATCTTTGTGGTGTTGATAATTGATTAGGAGAAGTGATTATGCTGATAGATTCCACTTTGTTAGACAACCTGACCGAGGAGGCGAGGCGGTCGCCGAGGTTGAGGATGAATTATGATCTGCGGAACTCTTCGGGGGATGGGTCGCAGAGGATGTTGAACGCTATGGAGCCGGGAACGTTGATTCCGGTGCACCGGCACACGAAGTCGTCGGAGACGGTGGTGGTGATCCGGGGGGCGATACGGCAGAATTTCTATGACGATGGCGGGAACGTGACCGAGTCCGTCATCTACAGGGCGGGAGCGCCGGTCCCGATCTGCGTTGTCCCTATCAATGCCTGGCACAATTCTGAGTCACTGGAGACAGGGACCATCATATTCGAAGCCAAGGACGGAGCGTACGAACCGCTTGGAGACGAGGACATATTGAAAAGATAACGCGGCATGCCGCCGTGTACATAAGGCTATGTCCGGAAGTAGCGGCGACAGCTCAGACATGATTACTCAGAACAAATGAATATGTGGCCTTTCACGAGAAAACGCACCCTTGGCGACATCGGAATATTCAATGGCCTCACTGACTGTCACTCCCACATTCTTCCGGGGGTGGATGACGGGGTGAGGACTATGGAGGAGTCTCTGGCGATTTTGGACCGCTACGAAAGATTGGGGATGAAGACCGTTTGGTTGACTCCGCACATCATGGAGGATGTCCCCAACAAGACGGCTGACCTGAAAGAACGCTTCAACCTCCTATGCCAGAATTACAAAGGAGGATTGCGCCTTCACCTTGGGGCGGAGAATATGATAGACAACCTCTTCGAGGAGCGTCTCGCGGCAGGGGATCTGCTGACAATGGGGGAGAGACACGATCATCTTTTGGTGGAGACCTCCTATTTCACGCCGCCTTACGGATTCTATGACACACTCGAGACCATAAAGTCCAAAGGTATGTACCCGATTATAGCCCACCCGGAAAGGTACATCTACATGTCGGAAGATGACTATGCCCGCCTCCGGTCCATGGGGGTTCTCTTCCAGCTGAATCTGTTCTCTCTTGCCGGCCTGTATGGACGGCGGGCAAAGAAAGTGGCCGAGTTGCTGCTGAAAAAAGGTTATTATGATTTCACTGGAACCGACATCCACACGATCCGCATCCTTGACGGCTGTCTGGAGGCTCCGATAACGCCAAAAACATTGAGCGGTTTTAAAGATTTGTGATAAAATCACGAAATGTGTTAAAATCTTAAAGATATTTTTGAATATTTGAGATTTTTCGTAACTTGTAGCCGAAATAACACAAAAACTGTAAACCGCTACGAGTTATGTCAGAGAAGAAACTTCTATTGGGTGACGAGGCCTTGGCCCTGGGAGCGTTGCATGCCGGACTATCCGGCGTGTATGCCTATCCCGGCACGCCTTCGACTGAAATAACTGAATATATCCAGTCCCACCCTCTCACAAAAGAGCGCGGAATCCATTGCGACTGGTCTTCCAACGAGAAGACGGCGATGGAGTCCGCGCTTGGCGTTTCATATTCGGGAAAACGTGCCCTTGTGTGCATGAAGCACGTCGGCATGAATGTCTGCGCCGACGCTTTCGTCAATTCGGCTGTCACCGGGGCCAACGGTGGCCTTGTGGTCGTGGCTTGCGATGACCCATCGCAGCACTCCTCGCAGAATGAGCAGGATTCCAGATTCTACGCAGACTTCGCCATGATGCCGTGCTTCGAGCCTTCGAACCAACAGGAGGCCTACGACATGGTGCGCGAGGCGTTCGACTATTCCGAGGCCAATCATATTCCTGTGCTCATGCGCCTTACAACCCGCATGGCGCATTCCAGGGCTGTCGTTGAGGCGGGGGAGATCCGCCGCGAGAACGAGGTTCATTTCCCGGACGAGCTTCACGAGAAGAACTGGGTGACCCTGCCGGTCAACGCCAGGAAGCGTATCTGTCAGCTGGCTGACGATGTGTTGTCATTCGAAAACGATTCCGTGGCCTCTTCGGACAATAGTTATGTCGAGGGGCACAACCACAGGATGGGAATCATCGCCTGCGGAATCGCCTGGAACTATCTGATGGAGAGCTTCCCTGACGGATGCCCGTATCCGACTTTGAAGGTGACCCGCTATCCGTTCCCTAAGGCTTTGGCAAGGGAGATGGCAGCCACGTGCGACGCCATCCTTGTGCTTGAGGAGGGACAGCCTCTCATCGAGGAGAAGCTGCGCGGCATCCTTTACGATCCGGAGGACAGAAGGTGGACGAAGATCCAAGGCCGTCTTGACGGCACTCTTCCAAGGACCGGCGAACTCACACCTGACTGCGTGCGCGTCGCCCTTGGCCTGCCGCCGATGGAGACATATTCAAAATCAGAGGTAGCTGTCCCTCGTCCGCCGGCGCTCTGCCAGGGATGCGGCCATAGGGATTTTTATACCACACTTAATGTGGTGCTTAAGGAATATGCCCCTACAGCCCGCGTGTTCAGCGACATCGGCTGCTACACCCTTGGCTACATGCCGCCGTTCAACTCGTTCCAGACCTGCGTGGAGATGGGGGCATCAGTCACCATGGCTCTTGGCGCCGCCATCTCGGGAGTGTGGCCGGCGGTCGCTGTGATAGGTGACTCGACTTTCACTCACAGCGGCATGACCGGTCTTCTGGACTGTGTCAACGCCGGAGCGAGTGTCACCATCTGCATCTCGGACAACCTCACCACCGGCATGACCGGAGGGCAGGATTCCGCCGGAACCGGTAAGCTCGAGGAAATCTGCAAAGGTCTCGGTGTCGAACCCGAGCACATCAGGACAATCATCCCTCTTCCCAAGAACTATCCGGACATGGAGAAAGTTATCGATGAGGAACTTAACTACAGCGGCGTGTCGGTAATCATCTGCCGCAGGGAATGCATTCAGACAGCCAAACGCCATGCGGCGGCCAACAAAAAAGCGTAATTGATATGGCAAAGAAAGACATCATACTTTCAGGAGTGGGAGGACAAGGCATCCTCTCCATAGCGACTGTGATCGGTTGGGCTGCGCTTGACCAGAACCTGCATCTGAAACAGGCCGAAGTGCATGGAATGAGCCAGAGAGGCGGCGATGTGCAGAGCAACCTGCGCATCAGCACCGAGAGAATCTGGAGCGACCTGATTCCGAAGGGGGAGTGTGATCTCATCCTCTCTCTCGAGCCGATGGAGGCTCTCCGCTACCTGCCATGGCTCTCCAAGACGGGCTGGATCGTGACAAACTCCGCACCGTTTGTGAATATCCCGAATTATCCTCCGATGGAGGAGATCACCGCCGAGCTTGGGAAAGTCGGCAATGTGATCACCCTCGACTGTGATGGGATCGCGAAGCGGACCGGTGCGCCACGAGGCGCCAACATGGTTCTTCTCGGAGCCTCCGCCGCTGTGATGGGAATTCTTGAGCCGGAGAAACTCCGTGAGGGAATCACCAACGTATTCTCCCGCAAGGGCGAGAAGATAGTTGAAATGAATATAGCGGCCTTCAACGCCGGACTGGAGGTCTCCAAAAACTTCTCGAAATGAAACCGGTCTCCAGACAATCCATAGACGAAGTCCTGCGAAGACTTGACATAGCGGACATCGGCCGGACCACTATCCGCCAGTGTGTCAACGTCTCCCACGAACTGGAGAAACTGTCCGGAGAGAAGTTCGTGCATCTTGAGTTCGGTATTCCCGGCCTGAACGCTTGCCAGATAGGAATCGACGCTCAGAAAAAGGCGTTGGATTCCGGAGAGGCTTCGGTATATCCTCCCGCCTGCGGAATCCCTGAGCTGAAGGAGAACGGCTCGCGCTTCATCAAGGCCTTTGTCGGCGTGGACATCTCCCCGGAAGGGATCGTGCCGACTGTCGGCTCGATGCAGGGATGCTACAACCTTCTGCTGGAGTGCATCCAGATGAATCCCTCGAAAGACACAGTTGTCTATCTCAATCCTGGTTTCCCGTCGCATTACGTTCAGGCAAAGGTGCTTGGATTCAAGACGCGGATGTTCGACCTCTATGATTTCCGGGGGGAGAAGTTCCGTGAGAAGATCGAGGAGGTATTCGGTGACGGACGGGTCGCCGCTATAGTATATTCAAACCCTAACAATCCGTCCTGGGTCTGCCTGACCGAGGATGAGTTGAAGAGTCTGGGTGAGCTTTGCACCAAGTACGATGTGGTCGCTCTGGAGGATATGGCGTACCTTTGTATGGATTTCCGGAAGAACCGTTCCGTGCCGTTCGAGCCGCCATATCAGCCGACCGTCGCCCGCTATACCGACAACTGCGTGCTGATGATCTCCGCCTCGAAGATATTCAGTTACGCCGGGGAACGAATCGCTATGGTCGCTATTTCGGACAAACTCTATCACAGGGAATATCCCGCGCTCCGCGAACGCTACGGCCTCGGCCGCTTCGGCGACAATTTCTCACTTACCTACCTCTATGTCAATTCATCAAGCTGCTCTCACTCAGCGCAGTTCGCTTTCGCGGCGATGCTTAAAGCGGCGGCGGACGGTGAATATGACTTCGTCGGTGAGATGCGTGAATATGGCCGTAGGGCAGGAAAGGCAAAGGAAATATTTCTGCGCCACGGGTTCCACATCGTGTATGACAAGGATCTGGATGAGGCTGTGAGTGATGGTTTCTTCTTCACGATCGGCTATGATGGCCTGACCGGCAGCCAGTTGCTGCTGAATCTGCTTCGCTGCGGAATCTGCGCCATCACGATGGTCGCCACGAGAAGCACCCGGGAAGGCATAAGGGTCTGTGTTTCGATGCTGAATTCCGAGGATGATTTCCGTGCGCTGGATGAGCGTCTTGGACTCTTTGTCGGACTTTATGAGTCTGGTGATTAATCATTTAGAGAATATTGCTTATGAAATATGTTAGTGCCGACGAGGCCGTAAAACTCGTAAAGTCAGGTGACTGGGTCTTCTTTCAGGGAAGCACCGCCGTGCCTGTGATCATTCAGGAGGCTCTTGCCCGCCGCGCTGATGAGCTCCGTGGTGTGAACATCGTCTCCGGTTTCAACATAACTAAAGGCCCGGCTCCGTTCTGCAAGCCTGAGTACAAGGATTCGTTTTTTGTGAACAGCCTTTTCCTGTGCGCCGACCAGCGTCAATATGTCGCAGAGGGTTACGGAAGCCTCATTCCGGGATTCTTGGGTGAGCTTCCGTCCTTGATCCGCCGTCACGAGATTCCGATCGATGTGGCGTGCATCAACTGCTCTCTTCCGGATGAGAACGGCTATTGCAGCTACAACATCTCCGCTGACCTGGCCCAGCCGGCCGTCGAGGCCGCCAAAATTGTGATCGCCCAGGTGAACAAGAGCATTCCGTACCTTTACGGCACGGCTATGATACACGAGTCTCAGATCACGGCCGCCATCGAGTGCGACGACCCTCCGGTGGATATGCAGTTCGGTCCTCCGACCGAGATCGAGTCGGCCATCGGCTCGTACATCGCCGCCGAGATTCCGGACGGAGCCACCCTACAGATAGGTGTCGGCGGCATTCCGAACGCCATTCTGAACGGCCTCAAGGACCACAAGCATCTCGGCCTGCACACAGAGGCGATGACCGACGGGGTGTTCCGTCTGATGCAGATGGGTGTGATAGATAACTCGTTGAAGAAAGTGGAGCCGGGACGCAGCGTTGCCTGTCTGGCCCTTGGTTCCAGACATATGTACGAGTACCTCGACCACAACAAGGACGCGATGTTCTACGATGTGAGCTGGACGAACGATCCGCAGCGCATCCGTCAGAACCCGAATGCGATGGCGATCAATTCCGCCATCGAGGTGGATCTGACTGGCCAGATCTGCGCGGACAGCATCGGTGACATGATCTTCTCCAGTGTCGGCGGGCAGCACGACTTTATGTACGGAGCTGCCCTTTCGGAAGGCGGAAAGACTTTCATCGCCCTGCCGTCACGCACGGCTAAAGGCCGAGGCAAGATTGTGGCTCATCTCGCTCCTGGAGCCGGGGTGGTCACAACCCGTTTCCAGACGCAATACGTTGTCACTGAATATGGTTGTGTCTATCTCCGGAACAAGAATCTTGCGCAGCGTGCAAAAGCCCTCATCTCCATCGCCCATCCGGACGATCGTGAGGCACTTGAGCGTGCGGCATGTGAGCGTTTCGGTTACTCATTCCTGCGTTTGAAATAAGCTTTCCCCGTGTCCCTCAGGGGCTGTCACGGAGTGACTGGGGGTTGGATAAAAATGGACTGACTTTTTGGTCAGCCCATTTTTTTATTTAACGAGGATTTTTATGTAAGTTTGTACCTATGGAAATGAATTCGACGAGACCCAGGATATTCCTTTACACGGACGGGGCTTCAAGCGGGAACCCAGGGCCGGGTGGCTATGGTGTGGTTCTGAAGTGCGCGGGGCATGAGAAGGAGATGAGCGGTGGATTCATCCGGACTACCAACAACCGGATGGAATTGCTTGCGGTCATCAAGGGACTGGAGGCGATAAAGTGGCAGAACGCTGAGGTTGAGGTCTATAGTGACTCGTCCTACGTTGTGAAGGCGGTTAATGAGGGATGGCTTCGTAATTGGGAGCGAAAAGGATGGAAGAAGGTGAAGAATCCGGATCTGTGGATGCGCTTTCTGAATGTCTATCGGATGCATCGGGTAGCGTTCCATTGGCTTAAGGGACACAACGGACATCCGGAGAATGAGCGTTGCGACAGGCTGGCCGTAGCAGCCGGAGCGGGTGCAGTGGCGGCCGGAAAGACTCTCCCCGTTGACGAAGGCTATGAACTTAACGCCGCCGTTGAGGGCAATCTCGTCGATTTTGATTAAATTTGTGAATATGTTCACGTCAGCTACCGCTGGCGGTGACCGCAAATACTGTTGGAATTATGGAAAGAAATAACAAAAGGCCGATTGTCGGAATAACCCAAGGCGACGGCAACGGCATCGGATACGAGGTGATTATCAAATCTTTGGCAGACGCGAGGATTCTTGAGTCCTTTACTCCTGTGATCTACGGATCATCAAAGATTTTCGGATTTTACCGCAAGCTGATTCACAATCTCGATCAGATGGACACCTACGTGATCCAGAGCGCCAAGGATGCGAAGCCTAAGAAAATCAACATCGTCAACTGTCTGCCTGACAATGTGTTCGTTGAACCGGGACAATCCACACCTGAGTCTGCGAAATCCGCGATCCGGTCTTTGGAATGCGCCGTCGAGGACATCAAGAACGGGGACATCGACGTGCTGGTGACCGCTCCGATCAACAAGAAGGCCATGGTGGCCGAGGGTTTCGGCAACACGGGGCACACTGAATATCTCCAAAAAGAGTTCGGTGTGGATGACGTGCTGATGTTCATGGTCTCCGACCAACTTCGAATCAGCGTTGTGACCGGGCATATTCCTTTAAAGGATGTCCCGATGTCGATCACTCAGGATAAGATCGTGAACAAACTGAGGCTGATGACAGCTTCGCTTAAGAAGGATTTCGGCATTTTGGAGCCTAAGATCGCCGTGCTTGGTCTGAATCCGCATTGCGGCGACGGCGGTTTGCTTGGCGACGAGGAGGAGCGGATTATCCTTCCTGCCGTGAAAGCTGCCAACGCCGAGGGGCTTCTGGCGTTCGGACCATATTCGCCGGACGGGTTTTTCGGGCTTGGGCACTATGCTAAGTTCGATGCCACGCTGGCCATGTACCACGATCAGGGATTAGCCCCGTTCAAGGCACTGGCGTTCGAGGATGGCGTTAACTTCACGGCCGGACTTCCTATCGTAAGGACCTCTCCGGATCATGGCACCGCCTATGAGATGGCTGGACGCGACGAGGCGGACCCTCAGTCCATGATGTCGTCCATCTACACGGCGATAGACATCTTCCGCAAGAGGGCGGAGTATGACACTCTTCATGAGGGAAAGATGCAGAAGAAGTGACCGGAGACGTCGAAATAAGAAACTTGTGAATATGAACTATAAGCGATCGATCCTGATCACTGGTGGCGCTGGCTTCATCGGCAGCCATGTTGTGAGGCTGTTTGTCAACAAGTACCCGGACTACCGGATCGTCAACCTCGACAAACTGACTTATGCCGGCAACCTCGCCAACCTCAAGGATGTCGAGGATCGTCCCAACTATAGTTTCGTCAAAGCCGACATCTGTGATTTGGAAACCGTCCGCAAGGTGATTTCTGAATGTGCCGTTGACGGCGTCATCCATCTCGCCGCAGAGAGTCACGTTGACCGTTCGATAAAGGATCCGTTCATATTCGCAAAGACCAATGTCCTTGGCACCTTGACCCTGCTTCAGGCAGCCCGTGAGTTCTGGGAGCCGAAAGGATGGGAGGGCAGGAGGTTCTACCACATTTCAACTGATGAGGTTTACGGAGCCCTTGAGTTGACAAGGCCGGAGGGTGATCCTGCCGGTAACGAGTGTGGGGGAGGTCCGTTCGGCGACACGTTCTTCACAGAGGACAGCAAGTACCAGCCTCACAGCCCGTACTCGGCGGCCAAGGCTTCCAGCGATCATTTCGTGAGAGCCTATCATGACACTTATGGCATGCCGGCGATAGTGACGAACTGTTCGAACAATTACGGTCCGTACCAATTTCCGGAAAAGCTTATACCATTGTTTATCAATAATATTCGTCAACGTCGGCCGCTTCCCGTCTATGGAAAAGGGGAGAATGTACGTGACTGGCTTTATGTCGAGGATCATGCCCGTGCCATAGACTTGATCTTCCATAAAGGCAGGATCGCCGAGACGTACAACATCGGAGGCTTCAACGAGTGGAAGAACATTGACCTGATCAAGGTTCTGATCAAGACTGTGGACCGGTTGCTTGGCCGTCCTGATGGTGCTGATGATGACCTGATAACCTTTGTGACGGATCGCAAAGGGCATGACATGCGCTATGCCATTGATTCCTCCAAACTGAAGAATGAGCTTGGATGGGAGCCGAGCCTTCAATTCGCGGAAGGGATCGAGAAGACAGTCAGGTGGTATCTTGACAACGGTGCCTGGCTGGACAATGTCACCAGCGGTGAATATCTTCGCTACTACGAGGACATGTACCAGAATAGATAGGCGAGCGGTCTGTGAGCCTCCTGTCGAAGTGACTGTTTTGCAATGTAGTTACAGGGCCATTGACCAGCAGCGTGCAGTCCTTGCCCTGTCGAAGTGACTGTTTTGCAATGTAAATTACAGGGGCTGTGGCGAAAAAAGGAAAATCAGGAATTTTGCACGTTACCAAAATTCCTGATTTTATTTTTCTGCCACAATCCTTACATAATTGTGTGATAAAAAAAATAAACTTTCCGCTTGCGGTAAGGGTTTCTGATGGAGATGCGGACCGCACCTGGCATTTCTGCTGCCTCGCGGCCTTGAATCAAGGAATTCCGCTTTGGCGTCCGATCAGCCTTTGCCTGCTAGACAGAAAGTGTACGCAAAGATACACATTATTTTGTTATCTCCAAATATTTTTCTGTAATTTCTTGAAAAATTAATTTATTTGAGACAAAATAAGTGTTTATCATATAGTGAAATTGAGTCCAAAATACTTACTTAAAGTACTATTTTAAGTAAAAGCAAAATCCCGACGGCAGCCACACCCCCATCGTCCTCAACCTTGCCGCCGGGATCATTGCCTGATTCTTCAACTTCAGCACTGCGTGGACACGACTTCATCCACCGCTTCGACACTGCTTGCGATCACCTCCATGCTCGTCTTTTCCGTACCGTCGTTGGCGGTGTACTTCTGTGAGCGGAGCCTTCCGACAACATAGACAGGAAAACCTTTCGCTATGATGTCCAGCGAAGGGATTCCCTTGTTCCCCTCCCAAGCCGTCACGTTGTGCCATGTGGTCTCGATGTTAGGCTCGCCGTTCCTGCCTTTGTAGGCGAAGTTCGTGGCTACGGAGAAATGCGCCACCCTGGCGTCTCCGACCTTGAGGATGTTGACGTTGCCGACATTCCCTCGGATTTCAATTCTGTTCAACTGTTCCATAATTCAAGTTGTTTTTGAAGTATTGTCAGACGCAAAGTTATAATGAATGCAGGCGCTGAATGCAGGTCATAAAAAATATTCGGAGAGATTTTTCTGAATCTTTTCGAAATTTCTGTTTCTTTATAATTCATGAATGGCATAAGGATTTTGTTTTATCGGGATGTAAGCATTTCTTTTGACGAAAAGATATTTCTTTGCATGTGAAAAAAATATTCTATGGACTTTAAAACAGCTTCTAAGATTTTTCTTTAGGACGTAAGTTTGATAAGAAACAGAAAAATGTTCATGAAGTTTCTTTTGATCCCTTTCAAATGTCGTTTCTGTTAAGCATATTTGCCGAGGTGAACAATCTTGGTAATGAACCAAAAACATGGACATGATGTACAAGAATGAAGAAGAACAGAGGGGAAGATGTCTGGAGTGCGGAGATATTCTTCCTTACGGACGGAGCGACATGAAATTCTGCTGCGTCAGTTGCAAAAGCCGCTATCATTATGTCAACGGAGGGCACCTGAAAGGCCTTCGTCTTAGAACCATCGGGGCTCTGGACAGAAACCACGAGATTCTGGAGTCGTTGCTTGCGGGAAATGTCACATCAATAAACATTTCTGACCTTGCGCAGATGGGCTACAGGTTTGACTGTATCACATCCTACCGCAAGGTCAGGAATCATGCTGAATATCGATGCTTCGATCTCAAGTATTTCATGACGGAGAGCCGGATTTACGGACTCTCCAGAGTTGAGGTGATGCCTCTGGTAAAGAAACGTTAAGCCTCCTCGGCGCATTCCTCATCCTTGCCAGGATCCTTGAACAGGAACACGAACAAGATGCCGACGAGGAGGGCGTAACCTGCGAAGATGTACCAAGCGGTAGCCCAGTCAGGCTGGGCGGCGTTGTAAACGTAATGGTTCACGACCTTGCCGGCGGCCCAGGTTCCGATGGAGGCTCCCAGACCGTTGGTCATCAGCATGAAAAGGCCCTGAGCGCTGGAACGAATGTCCTTTGTGGTCTTGCGGTTGACGTAAAGTGAGCCGGAGATGTTGAAGAAGTCGAACGCCACACCGTACACGAGGCAGGAAAGGATGAACAGCCATACCCCGGAGCCGGGGTTGCCGATCCCGAAGAATCCGAATCTGAGAACCCAGGCGAACATGGCGATGAGCATGACCTTCTTGATCCCGAACTTCTTCATAAAGAATGGGATAAGAAGAATGCACAGGGTTTCGGACATCTGGCTGAGCGAGATCAGGGCATTGGCGTTGCGCGCGCCCCAGGCGTCGGCATATTCAGGACTCCCGGCAAAGGATGAGATGAATGAGTTGGCGTAGCCGTTGGTAATCTGGAGCGATGCTCCAAGAAGCATCGAGAATATGAAGAACACGGCCATCTGCCTGTCTTTGAACAAGGAGAACGCCTTGAGGCCGGTGGCTTCCATAAAGCTGCTGCCGCTGGCCTTCTTGACAGGCACGTTCGGGAGGCTCAAAGCATAGAATCCGAGAATCAGGCTGAGGACTCCGGAGGTGAAGAACTGGAAGTAGCTGTGCTGGTACTGGATTCCGGACGGATCCTTCATGAAGTTCACCAGCAGCATCGTGCAGATGAAGCCGACCGTTCCGAACACACGGATCGGCGGGAACGCCTTGACAGTGTCCATGCCCGCTCCCTCAAGGCCGGCGTAGGCCACGGAGTTGGTCAGGGCGATTGTCGGCATATAGAACGCCACGCTGATCGTGTAGAGGATGTAGAAGATGCTGAAATTGAAGTCTGGACCGACCAGATACGCTCCTTCGGTCAGGTTGACGTTGCCCATCGCGTACAGTCCTGTGCCGAGCATCGACACTCCTGCGATGAGTTGGCAGAGAGACAGTGTCTTCTGTGCGGGGATCCATCTGTCGGCCACGATGCCGACGAGGGCTGGCATAAATATGGAGACGAATCCCTGTGTGGCGAAGAAAAGCCAGATCTGGGGACCGAGTCCGGCCTTGCCGAGAAAACTACCCATAGATGTCAGGTACGCTCCCCAGATGGCGTACTGGAGGAAGTTCATAATGATCAGCCTGAGGCTGATGTGCTTGTTGCTCATAACGTTATTGTGTTTTTTGTTATTATGCGTATGGTCAAAACGAACAAATGTACGAGTTTTCGGCTAAAAATCACTATCTTTGAGGGTTAAATTTTGGAAGAATGGTTTTCAGAGAGATAGCGAAGGATCCCCGCTCAAGGGCAAGGACTGGCGTTTTCACCACCGATCACGGTGAGGTGAGGACTCCGATATTCATGCCTGTCGGGACGGTAGGCTCCGTCAAAGGGGTCTATCACAGGGACTTGAAGGAGGATGTGAAGGCCGAGATCATCCTTGGCAACACCTATCATCTCTATCTGAGGCCGGGTCTCGACACCTTGAAAAAGGTCGGCGGACTGCACAAGTTCGAGAATTGGGACAGACCTATCCTGACGGACAGCGGCGGATTCCAGGTGTTCTCTTTGACCAAAATCAGAAAAATCACCGAGGAGGGTTGCCGTTTCCAGTCTCACATTGATGGTTCGAGGCACACTTTTACCCCGGAGAATAACGTTGACACCCAGAGAGTTATCGGCGCTGACATAATGATGGCGCTTGACGAGTGCTGTCCAGGTGACGCTGACGAAAAGTACGCTGCCAAGTCTCTTAAACTGACTCAGGGATGGCTTGAGCGTTATTTCAAGCATTTCTGTGAGACCGAGCCTCTGTACGGGTACAATCAGGTTATGTTCCCGATCATCCAGGGCTGTGTCTATCCGGAACTCCGCAAACGGGCGGTTGACCACGCTGTCAGCCTCGTCGGAGACAGTGAGGCTGTCGGCGGTTTCGCGATCGGCGGACTTGCGGTAGGGGAGCCTACCGAGAAGATGTACGAGATGCTGGAACTCGTCTGCCCGCTCCTGCCGGACAACAGGCCACGCTACCTGATGGGAGTCGGCACGCCGGCCAACATCCTTGAGGGAATCGCAAGGGGAGTGGATATGTTCGACTGCGTGATGCCTACCCGCAACGGCCGCAACGGAATGCTCTTCACGTGGAACGGCATAATGAATATGCGTAATTCCAAGTGGGCGGAGGATTTCTCGCCGATCGATCCGGACGGAGCGTCGTTCGTCGACCGGACATATTCAAGAGCATACCTGCATCATCTTTTCATCGCGAAGGAGATGTTCGCCGCGATGATAGCGAGCGAGCACAATCTTGCCTTCTACCTCGACCTTGTCAGAGAGGCGCGTCTGCACATCGAGGCGGGGGATTTCGCCTCTTGGAAGGAAACGACCGTAAAAAGAATAAGTTCAAGACTTTAGGAATATGAACGTGGGACTGAAGAAGATCGACAGGTACATCATAAAGAAGTTCATAATGACCTTCTTTATAGCCCTTCTTCTCATCATCGGAATCGTCATAATCTTCGACATCAGCGAGAAGATCAACCATTTCGTCGAGAACAAGGCTCCTCTTCACGCCATCGTCTTCGACTATTATGTGAACTTCGTCCCGTATTTTGTGAATATGTTCAGCCCGCTGTTCGTGTTCATCACGGTCATATTCTTCACCTCCAGAATGGCGGCCAACAGCGAGATCATCGCCATTCTGTCCTGCGGCGTAAGCTACAAGAGGATGATGGTGCCGTATATGGTCTCCGCTTTGCTGATCGCCACGCTTTCCCTTTCTCTCAACCTCTGGGTGATTCCGAGGGCGAACGTCAAGCGAATAAATTTCGAACTAAAATATATAAAACACAGGAACTCATTGTCCTCCAGTAATGTACATTATCAGATTGATCCAGGGAAGTTCGTCTCGGTCGAATCTTTCAGTTCCTGGAACAACACCGCCTATGATTTCACTCTGGAAGACATAGAGGACAACAGGCTCGTCAAGAAGATTTCAGCCGAGAAGGCGGTCTGGGACAGCACTTTCAATGGCTGGAAACTGAAGAATTACTTCATAAGGGAATATACGGAAGGTCTTCAGGACCGTGTGACTACCGGTGCGGAGCTGGACACCGTGCTGAACCTGACAGTCACTGATTTTTATCGCAACAAGAAGACAGTCGAGACCTTGCCCGCGGTACAGCTTGATGAGTTGATCGCCACCCAGAAGATGAGGGGAGACGCCAACGTGATGTATGCGCTCATCGAAAAGCACAACCGTCTCGCATTACCATTCTCGGCGTTCATCCTGACCCTTATGGGGGTAAGCCTTTCCTCCAGAAAACGAAGGGGAGGCATCGGCCTGAACATAGGAATAGGTATCGGTCTCAGTTTCACCTACATCCTCTTCATGCGGTTCAGCCAGATGTTCGTCTATTCGGGAGCGTTGCCTCCGGTGGTCGCACTTTGGCTTCCTAACGTGATATTCGGTATTATCGCCGCCGTTTTGTATATTCGAGCTTCTAAATAACTTAATATTTATGTCACAACAAACCTTATCCCCACTGAAACGATCCATAGTCGGAGTTCAGTTCATGTTTGTAGCTTTCGGTTCCACAGTACTGGTTCCACTTCTGGTAGGATTCGATCCCGCCATCGCTCTCCTCGCGGCCGGTCTCGGCACTCTTCTTTTCCATGCCGTCACCGGAGGCAAGGTTCCGATCTATCTCGGCAGCAGCTTCGCGTTCATAGCCCCGATCATCAAGGCTACCGAACTCTACGGACTGTCGGGAATGTTCTGCGGGCTCGTCGCTGTGGGACTTGTGTACATTCTGATGAGTTTTCTGGTCAAGTTGTTCGGTGTCAAGTTCATCAAGAAACTATTCCCGCCGATCGTGATCGGACCGGTCATCATCCTCATCGGTCTTTCCTTGGCCGGAACGGGAGTCGATATGGCCAGCAAGAACTGGATCCTGGCTCTCGTGTCGCTCTTTGTGGCGATCATCTGCTCGTGCTGGGGTAAAGGTATGATAAAGCTCATCCCGGTTGTGTTCGGCGCACTCGCCGGCTACATCGTGGCCGTGATATTCTACAGAAGCTCAATGGATTTCTCCGGAGTCGCCAGCGCGCCTTGGTTCCAGCTGCCTCATTTCTCCAAGATGAGTCTTTCATGGCAGGCAATCGTGTTCATGGCTCCTGTGGCCATCGCTCCGATCATCGAGCACGTTGGTGATGTCTATGCGATCAGCGAGATAGCCGGTAAGGATTTCGTCAAGGATCCGGGTCTGCATCGTACGATGCTGGGCGACGGTCTTGCCTGCACCCTCGCGGCATTCCTCGGCGGCGCTCCTGTGACGACATATTCAGAAGTGACCGGCGCCGTGTCGCTCACCAAGGTGACAGACCCGGCTTGTATGAGAATCGCCGCTCTCTCCGCTATTCTGATTTCCCTTGTCGGAAAGGTCGGCGCGGCGATCCAGACCATCCCGACTGCCGTTCTCGGTGGCATTATGCTCCTTCTTTTCGGTAGCATCGCATCCGTCGGAATCAGCAACCTTGTGAAGGCTCAGATCGATATGAACAAGACCCGCAACCTGATCATCGCTTCCCTCATCCTGACCATCGGAATCGGCGGCGCTGTCATCAGCTTCGGCAAGTTCTCACTCGCCGGCATCGGCCTCGCGTCAGTCGTCGGAGTTATCCTGAACCTCATCATCCCGGACAAGAAAGAGGCAGAGGAGGTAAATGCCTAATTGACATTCAACCCCCAGTCCCTACGGGACAGCCCCGGTGGGGCACGGGGAAGGGATTCCCCGAAACCCCTTCGGTCGCTTCGCACTGCGTGCGCTTATCTTCATGGGACTTTATGTTATTATAGTTATTATATTTATTCTTATAGGATATGAACGCTTTGAAAGTCAGGATAGTAAACAAAAGCCAATGGCCTGATCCCACTTACGCCACCGAGGCGTCTGCGGGAATGGATCTGAGGGCGAACATCACGGAGCCGATTGTGCTGAAGCCGCTGGAAAGGATTCTGGTGCCAACGGGCATATTCATAGAGCTTCCGGTGGGATATGAGGCACAAGTCCGCCCTCGCAGCGGCCTTGCCACGAAGCACGGCATCACCGTGATCAACAGCCCCGGGACCGTGGATGCGGATTACCGTGGGGAACTGAAGACTTCGCTGGTCAACCTATCCAACGAGCCGTTCGAGATTGTGCCGGGCGAGAGGATCGCGCAGATTGTCGTAGCCCGTCACGAGCGTGTCGAGTGGGAGGATGTCGAGGTGCTTTCGGAGACCGCGCGCGGTGCCGGCGGTTGGGGCAGCACGGGGAAGAAGTAAGATGTATTTCTGATTCATTGAATATGATGAGGCTGCCCCTATAGGTCAGCCCCTTCAACCCCCAGTCACTCAGTGACAGCCCCTGAGGGGCATGGGGAAAGGATTCCCCAAACCCCTTGCGTCGCTTCGCACTGCGTGCGCTATACCTTTCATCCCCAGTCGCTTCGCGACAGCCCCGGTGGGGCATTGGGGACCGTATTCCCCAAACCCCTTGCGTCGCTTCGCACTGCGTGCGCTATACCTTTCACCCCCAGTCCCTTACGGGACAGCCCCGGTGGGGCATTGGGGACCGTATTCCCCAAACCCCTTGCGTCGCTTCGC